>OLOY01000225.1_pt1 | contig 50741 bp, 46 predicted proteins | sample 1672771 | NCBI WGS metagenome assembly OLOY01 (sample SAMEA3136722, study PRJEB25190) | human gut metagenome
GAGCACTTGACTTTTAATCAAGTTGTCCGGGGTTCGAATCCCCGATGCTTCACTTTTAACTTCTGTGAATTTTCGCAGAAGTTTTTTTATTGTATAAATATTTTAATCTATTTAAGGGTATGAATATGAGAAGATACATATACTTAAAAGAAGAAATGCTGTTTTAATATAGAATAGCAGCAATCGATCGAAAAGGATCCTGTCTATGAAGAATCATTTCATTTCCTGTACACTAGGAATTCTAAGTTTCTTTTTTATCCCCTATTTTTTTATTATCCCATTAAATGGAATAGATACGTTAATGATAAATCAGAAGTTTAATGTGGAAAGAATATTACCTGTAGTAACGGCAACCCAGATTGACAAAAATATGAAGTTGGAAACAATAAAAGCTCAGACAATTATTGCAAGATCTGATTATTACCGGCGCTTAGAAGAAAAGGAGAGTCTTTTAGATATATTGAAGGAACTGCGACGGGATTTGGAGAAAAAAAGTTTTTCAGAATGGATTCTAGACGAAAAATATGAAAGAGCAGTGGAAGAAACCAGGGGAGAGGTTCTTGTGCGAAATTATAAATTGGAGCTTTTGCCATATCATCAGCTCAGTGCGGGAAGAACAAGGAACGGAAAAGAAGTTTTACATAGTGACAAATATAAATATCTGAAATCAGTAAAATGTGACAGTGACAAAGAGGCAGATGATTATCTGAGCAGTTTTTATATAAGTCAGGTTGATCTTCCCCAAAATCTTATTGTCAAGAAAAGAGATAGTGCCGGATATGTGACGGAGATCCGGGCTGATGATATGGTACTGGAGGGAGAAACATTCAGCAGAGAATTGGGGCTGGCTTCTTCTAATTTTAGTATAAAAAGAAGTAAAAATAATATCTGTTTTCTCTGTAAAGGGAAAGGACATGGTTTGGGATTTTCTCAATATGGTGGGGATCAGCTGGCAAAAAATAAAAAAACGGCAGAGGAAATTTTAACAACATATTTTGCGGATATGCAGATTGTAAATGTCAGAGAGATAAAATGAATTTGAATTCAATGCAAAATATTGAATAACAGGAGAGATTCTGGACACCCTATAGATATGAAGATGAAAACAGAGGTGAAAGGAATATGATGAATAACAGAATTACCCGTATGATTGCGAACACTGTTGGTCTTGCTGCTGTGGCAGCTTTAGGAATTACGGTGTATCAGCTTGGAACTTCTCCTGTGAAAGAGAAAGAACCGAAAAATCAACCCCTGATTCAGGAGGATGGTACAGAGAACACAAATGAAGAGGTGAATATTGAAGAAGATAATCAGGAAGCTGCAGAAATGATGGAAAGTGAGTTTCCCGAAGAAGAAACAAATGCTCAGATCAATACTGTAAAGGAAGAGGCAGGTAATGAGACAGGAGCAGAAAAAAGTGTTGTGAATGCAAATATGGAAGATGAAATAAGTGAAGATGATACAACACAGACAATAAGTAATATTTCAGAGGAAACCACAGATGTTTCTGCTTCAGCAGTCAATCTTCCGGAAATAAATTTTTCAGAGAATACAGTAATGGAATGGCCGGTAAATGGAAATGTTCTGCTGGATTACAGCATGGATCAGACCACTTATTATCCTACATTGGATCAGTACAGACTGAGTCCGGCTATTTCAGTAGGGGCAGTAGAAGGAGCTCCTGTAGTTTCGGCAGTAAACGGAACGGTTTATTCTGTTGAGAAAAATGCGCAGACAGGAACTACATTGACAATGGAACTGGGAAATGGATATCAGGCGATTTATGGACAGCTGGAAGACTTGACTGTTTCTCAGGGTGATATTGTGAAAAAAGGAACTACGATTGGATATGTGGCAGAACCTACGAAATATTACAGTGCAGAGGGGGCAAATCTGTATTTTGCAATGAAAAAGGATGGAGAGCCTATAGACCCGATCACTTATCTTCGTAAATAATGTTAAGAAAATAAGAAGATTTATTTTGTAAAGATAGAGCCAGAAAAACTGGTTCTATTTTTTTATTAAATAAACTGAAGGGAAGTTATTCACATAATAGTGAAATTACCGTATAATAAAATAGATAAAGTTATTATGAAAAAACAGGACCGTTACTAGAGTATTTTTCAAATACGCTCTAGATGGGAAAATAAAATTGCAGTCGGTTTCCCGTCCTGCTTAGAAAATGCAGAGTCAGAAAGATTTTGTATTTAGATGCAGATAAGAAAAGTAAATGATGAATGTTTGTGCTGATTAAGATACAAGTATGATACCGGCTGTTTATCATAAAAAATAGGATGACCATGATTTGAGGCTGGGATTGTTTTATGACAGATGGTTGTCCTTTACATAGATGAGGTACAGATGAAGCATGAATTATACATATATGGTAAAGTGTGCAGACGGGACTCTTTATACAGGATGGACAAACTGTCTGGAGAAACGTCTGAAGGCTCATAATGGTGGCAGAAACGGTGCCAAATATACAAAAACAAAGCGTCCGGTGTCTCTTGTATATTATGAGGGCTTTTTTACAAAAGAAGAGGCTATGCAGAGGGAATATCAGATTAAGCAGCTTACCAGAGAAAGAAAACTGGAGCTTATAAATTTTTAAGGAGGACCAAGGAAATGAAAAAGATGACAAAATGGATTGTGGCATGTGCGGTATGTGTTTTGGGAAGTGTACCGACAGCTGGAGCAGATATGAATACCACACCGGAAATCACTATGACTCCACAGGAAATCATAACACCTGCTCCGGAACAGAATGAACCTGTAATAACCCCGGAGGTTACACCTACCCCCATTCCGGAAGTGAAAAATGGTTGGATAACTGTAGGGAAGAAAAAACAGTATTATAAAAATAATAAATTTCTTGTGGGAATGAAGAGAGTAGAAGGGAATGTTTATTATTTTGATGCAAAGGGATTTATGAAAACCGGATGGGTTACACATAATAAACATAAATTTTATTTTAATACAAACGGAAAACGCTGCAGTGGTATTAAAAAGATAAAAGGAAAATATTACTATTTTGCTGAAAATGGTGTAATGAAAACAAAAACTGTGAAATCCGGAAACAATATTTATTATTGTACTGCCAAGGGAGTGATGGAAGCCTGGAAAAAGGGAAATGTATATTATAATTCCAAAGGTAAAAGAATGACTGCCGCGCAGGCTTATGATTATGAAACTCTGCAGAGAGCAAAACAGATAGTTTCTCAGATTACAACACCTCAAATGTCAAAAAACCAGAAATTTGAGACCTGTTATAAATGGGTAATCAGCCATTATTATGGTACTACAAGGAAATATGTGAATCAGACATCATGGCCGGCGCTGTATGCAAATGATTATTTTATTAATAATGGAAAAAGAGGAAATTGCTTCTCAGATGCATGCTCTTTTGCATATTTGGCAAAGGCATTAGGATACAAGAATGTATATGCCTGTGTAGATACATTACAGGCAAATGGAAGTGGCCACTGTTGGGCAGAAATCGATGGTCTGGTATATGATCCGTTATTTTCAGAAGCAAAAGGGTATTATAAATATTTTGGAGCTTCCTACCGGTCTTATGGATTATATCCAATGCGAAAAGTAGCAATATAAATAAAAAAGCAGTTATTCAGCTATATATTTATAATTGAATAACTGCTTTACTTTTTATACGGGAAGTGGTGCAACAAAGAAATACATAACTACAAAGTGGCAGGCGCTTCCAAGCATGATAAAGACATGAAAGATTTCATGTGAGCCAAAATTTTTGTGTCTGGCATCAAAGAGAGGAACTTTTAAAGCATAGATCACGCCGCCGATGGTGTAAATGATTCCGCCGGCCAGAAGCCAGCCAAAGCCAGCTCGTGGGAGAGCGTGGAAAATAGGTACGAATGCCAGGACACACAGCCAGCCCATGGTGATATACAGTACAGAAGAAAACCATTTTGGACAGGTGATCCAACAGCATTTCAAAATCATTCCCAATATGGCAATTGTCCATACCAGTGCACACAGAATATATCCAATGCGATTATGAAGAACTATGAGACATACCGGAGTATAGCTGCCTGCAATCATAATGAAAATCATCATATGATCTATTTTGCGGAGACGCCGGTTTACTTTTTCAGTAGAATTTATGGAGTGATAGATGGTACTGGCTGCATAAAGCAGGATCATAGTCAGTATAAAAATGCTCAATGCAACAATGTGAATCACATCATAGGAACGAGCAGCTTTGATAATAAGGGGAATTGCCCCGGTTACAGCCAATAAAAGAGCAATTCCATGAGTGATGGCACTTCCGGGATCTTTCAGTTTAAATTTCATAATTATGGCCTCCAATTTCAAAACTATTTAACATAGTAATTAAAACTACATATCGAGTATACGAATACTATAACACAATTATTCTAAAATGCAAGACTTTTATTTTGAAAATCAAAAGTTTTATGGAACAGGAAATAGAAAGAATCTGATTAATAGCAGAATAGAGCTAATAGTTACGAAAACAGTTGAAAAGGATGAATAAAACTCATATAATGAAGATAGTTGAAGAAAATTGAGGTGTGAAAACATGGGAAAAACCATAACCATATGTTTTACAAATAATAAAGGCGGAAGTGGAAAATCCACAACCTGTTCCAACCTGGGTGCAGCAATTGCACAGACCGGAAAAAAGGTTCTTTTGGTTGATGGGGATATGCAGCTGAATCTGTCGCTGGCTTTTTTTTCAGAGGACTGGGTATTGGAGCATGCGGCGGGAGAAAAGAATCTGTATTATGGGATTAAAAAGCAGGAAGATCTGACAGATTATGTGGTACATACTCCTTATGAAAATCTGGACCTGATTCCATCTTCTACCTTAATGAGTTCCATAGAATATGAATTATTTACAAAATGGCAGAGAGAGTTTATTTTGCGGAAATGTCTCCAGAAGATTAAAGAGTCAGGAATGTACGATTATATTCTGATTGATGCGCCGCCTACACTTGGAGGCTGGGTTATGAATATTTTGTGCGCTTCAGACAAAGTGATCATTCCTGTTGAGGCAAGCCCATGGGGGATGTTTGGACTTGCAAATATGTTTGAATTTCTTAACGAAGTCAGACAGATTTCACCGGATCTGGAAATAGCCGGAATTGCAGTGACGAAGGTGGATACAAGAAAGAATTACTATAAGCAGACTATGGAAACTTTGCATGAACTGGAGGATATCCATGTATTTGAACAGATCATCAGAGTGGACAGTTCTGTAGAATGGTCCCAGGATAACAGTATTCCGGTTGTTGAATATAAAAAATCAAGCAGAAGTGCCAAAGAATATACAAAGTTAGCAGAGGAGGTAATGAAGCTATGCCAGTAGGAAAAGAAAGTATTAAGCGGGCTGCAAATGCAGGTGCAAAGAAAACAGTAAAAAGATCTGTGATTTCCACACAGGATGCAGAAAAACTGGAGGCGGTATTTGTTACAGAGGACAGGAAAGAATCAATAGATGGACCTGTTCATATTAAGGATGAACTTCCGGTATATCTTCTTTAAAAAAGGAAAAGGAATCATTTTTTTATTGATAGATTAGTCAAGCGGATTATCAATAAAAGAAAGGTTCCTTTTTATATAATCGATTGTGTAATGGTAATGGCAGTGACAAACTTGAGGTTTATGGTCTTGCAGTTGCCAGGGTTATCGTGTAAAATAAATAGCAATGGATGAGGAAATCCCTTCACTTTAAGCAGAGATTGAGACTGCCTGGTGGAGGGATTCTTTTTTACTCGGATTTGGCTGAAAGCTAAAAAATTAAGCATAATTCCTCCATATATTCATATACTATCCATACACTGAAAAATATGGAAACCTATGAAAGTACAGGAGGAAAAAAATGAAGGCGACAGGAATCGTAAGAAGAATAGATGATCTGGGGCGTGTGGTCATTCCTAAGGAAATCAGAAAAACGCTGCGGATAAAAGAGGGAACACCACTGGAGATTTTTACTGACCGGGAGGGGGAGATCATTCTGAAAAAGTATTCCCCCATCGGAGAACTGAATGTTTTTGCAAAGGAATATGCAGAAGCGCTGGCACAGTCAAGCGGGATGGTGGCGTGTATTACGGATCACGATCAGGTAGTGGCGGCTGCAGGTCAGGGAAGCAGGGAATATGTGGGAAAACCTATCAGCAAAGCTCTAGAAGATGCAATTACGGAGAGAAGCTCTGTGTTTGCCAACGGAAATGACAGAAGCAGGATACCTGTGACTCAGGAACAGAGAGAACCTTTGTATTCCCAGATCATGCAGCCTATTATCAGTGCAGGAGATACAGTAGGATCTGTGCTTTTACTGGGAAAGAATGAAAGGGATGTGATGGGTGAATCAGAGAAGATGCTCATCAGAACAGCAAGCGGATTTCTGGGAAGACAGATGGAACAGTAAAATTCATAGAATCTTCAGCAGCTTATAGTAGCGGCTGAGGATTCTTTTTTGTATAATAAGAAGCAGTTATGATTTTCTGGAATTCTTATAGAAATAAAATTATTATAATAATGAAATTGTTACGGCAATGAGCGTTGGAAAGGAGACATATTATATGGTTGCAATATATCTGGCACCGTTTTATCTGTTGGTGTGTGTATATATCCTGCTTCGCAGCCTGCACTGGTTTCAGGTATTACATACGGTTTTTCAAAATGTGTGGGTGTGCAGAGGGATTGGACTTGTATATTTATTTGTAGTGTTTAGTATACTGATCGCATTTATGGCACCTGCGTCAGGATTTAGGAGATTTATGAAGCTTCTGAGTAATTACTGGCTTGGTGTCTTAATGTATACACTTATGACTTTGGGAATCGCGGATGGACTGAGACTGTTACTGAAATATCCTCTTAGAAATCTTGGTTTTCCTGGAAGAGAGCTGCTTTTCAGCAATATGGGAACTGCTGTTGTGGGAGCTGTCTGTGCAGTGATTATTTCGACAGTCAGTATTTACGGAGTGATCCGTGCAGGAAATATACATACAACGAAATATCATATTTCTGTTGATAAAAAGGCAGGAAATATGAAGGAACTAAATGTGGTTCTGGTCGCAGATCTTCATCTGGGATATAATATTGGCTGCAAGCAGATGGTACAGATGACAGAGAAGATCAATGAGCAGGAACCGGATCTGGTAGTGGTGGCAGGAGATATTTTTGACAATGAATATGAGGCACTGGATGATCCGGAAAAACTGGCAGAGATATTGAGAGGGATCCGTTCAAAGTATGGTGTGTATGCATGTTACGGAAATCACGATATCCAGGAAAAGATCCTGGCAGGATTTACCTTTGGCAGTAAGGAAAAGAAAGAGAGTACCCCGGAGATGGATGAGTTTCTGGAGAAAGCGGGGATTACGCTCCTGAGAGATGAGTATGTGCTGATCAATGATTCTTTTTATCTGTATGGCAGACCGGATTATGAGCGTCCCGGACGTGGGATTGATAAACGAAAGACTCCGCAGGAGCTCACAGAGGGTATGGATTTGTCACAGCCTGTACTGGTTATCGATCATGAGCCGAGAGAACTTCAGGAATTGGCGGATGCAGGTGTGGATGTGGATCTCTGCGGGCATACCCATGACGGACAGGTTTTTCCGGGAAATATTGTGATCAGATTCTTCTGGGAAAATCCCTGTGGTTATCTGAAGAAAGGAAATATGCATAATATCGTTACATCCGGTGTAGGGCTTTTTGGACCCAATATGAGAGTTGGGACTAAAAGTGAAATCTGCGATGTCAGCATAGGCTTTAACTGAATCAAGTAAGTCCCCGGCTTCAACTGCAAAAATCAATAAGCAGTTGAAAACGGGGACTTTTTTTGGTTATGTCTGATCTGATTTTAGGATCAGTTGAGGGATTTCTCACTCATTTCTTCAAGAAGATTCTTTTTCAGATCCCAGAGCTTCTGAGAAAGGTCTACATATACTTTCTGAGGATTTACGAAACGCCTGGATTCATCCCAGAGAGTATTCTGCTCTTTCTGGCAGTAATCACGAAGCTCCATAACAGATGGAGATTCATAGACTCGTTTACCTTCTTTGATAACAGGAACGAGAAGTTCGCGTACTTCATAGGTTCCGCCGAGAACTTTTGTCTTTTTCCATGTATCGATTGGATCAAAGAGAACCATGTTCTGGTCTGCATCAAGCTTTTCATCAGCCAGACAGATCAAATCTGCTTTGATCTTGCCGGTAGATTTACTGTAGAGACGATATACGGTCTTATTTCCAGGGTTGGTTACTTTTTCTGTGTTTTCGGAAAGCTTGATTTTGGGAGTAAATTCAGTGCTGTCTGCGTCCTTTACGGCGGCAAGCTTATATACACCGCCGAAAGCAGGATTATCATCAGCAGTGATCAGCTTGGTGCCTACACCCCAGGAATTGATCTTGGCATCCTGGGCTTTCAGACTTTCAATCAGGTATTCATCCAGATCACTGGAAGCAGAGATCACAGCATCGTCAAAACCGGCAGCAGCCAGCATCTTATAAGCTTCTTTGGAAAGATAAGCTAGGTCACCACTGTCAATACGGATGCCGTATCTGGTAAGTGGAATACCTTCTTCGCGCATTTCTTCAAATACACGGATCGCATTTGGTACACCGGATTTTAACACATCATAGGTATCTACCAGAAGGGTGCATGCATTAGGATAAAGCTTTGCATAGGTTTTGAATGCTGTGTATTCGTCCGGGAAACTCATGATCCAGCTATGGGCATGGGTTCCAAGAACCGGTATATCAAACATTTTACCTGTAAGTACGCAGGAGGTTCCGGCGCATCCGGCGATCACTGCGGCACGGGCACCGAAAATACCCGCATCCGGACCCTGAGCACGGCGCAGACCGAATTCCATAATCGGATCACCCTTGGCTGCGTAGCATACACGCGCTGCTTTGGTTGCAATCAGACTTTGGTGATTGATAATGTTTAAGATCGCTGTCTCTACCAGCTGAGCTTCCATGATCGGAGCAACGACTTTTACCAGAGGCTCTCTTGGGAAAACAACAGTTCCTTCCGGAATCGCATAGATATCACCGGTAAATTGGAAGTTGCTTAAATATTCCAGAAAATCTTCTTCAAAAATATTCAGGCTTCGCAGATAGATGATGTCTTCTTCTGTAAAATGGAGATTTTCAATATATTCAATCATCTGCTCCAGCCCTGCTGTAATAGCAAAAGCACCGCCGCATGGATTATTGCGGTAGAACATATCGAAGATAACAGTCTGATTAGTTGGATTTTTGAAATAGCCCTGCATCATGGTAAGTTCATAGAGGTCCGTAAGCAGGGTCAGATTATTTGCTCGCATTTTTTTCTCCTTTTTATAATGTAGCTGTCAGTAGTCTGCTGGCAGGCAAAGCTACTGAACAGTTATGGATTAGTTAAGATAATGTAAAATCTTTCCTATGATTATAGCATATTTTTAACCAATGTAAATCTAAAAAGTGCAATTTGACTAAAGTGGGAATATCCCTTTGACGGGAAGTCTGAAAAGTGATTATTTTCTTAAAAATGTGATGAAATAAAGAAAATAAAAAAAATTAAAAAAATTTCAAAAAAGGGCTTGCTTTTTTTGTTGACCTATAATATAATATCACTTGTCGCAAGCGAGTGACACAAATTAAATAAAGGGCTATCGCCAAACGGTAAGGCAACGGACTCTGACTCCGTCAGTTCAAGGTTCGAATCCTTGTAGCCCTGCTGAAGAAACCACTTCTGAGGAAGTGGTTTTTTTGTGCCCGAAAAAAATAAAAAGATAGTATTTTACTTTTGGCAGGGAAACGGGTATGATAGAAAGCAGAATAGTAATATTTTCGCAAAGGAGTGGATTATTATGAAAATTGGTTTTATCGGTTGTGGAAATATGGCAACAGCCATGTTAAAGGGAATTCTGAAAAGTGGAGAAGTAAAGGCAGCAGATATGATCGCTTCTGCAAAATCAGATAAAACCCGTGAAAAAATCGAAAAGGAACTTGGCATCTGCAAGGCAGACACCAATGCTCAGGTAGTGGATTTTGCTGATATTGTTTTTCTGGCTGTGAAACCTCAGTTTCTTGAAGGTGTTCTGGATGAGATTAAGGACAGTGTAAAGGAAAATCAGATTTTTATCTCTATTGCACCTGGTAAAACTTTGCAGTGGCTTGGGGAACATCTGGGAGAAAAAACAAAAGTTATCCGTACTATGCCAAATACACCTGCTATGGTGGGCGAAGGCATGACCGCACTCTGTGTAAACAATCTGGTAACAGAGGAAGAAACACAGATGGCAGTGGAGCTGTGCAATACCTTTGGAAAGACAGAAGTAGTTCCGGAGCATCTTATGGATGTTGTGGTAGGAGTTTCCGGAAGTTCACCGGCATATGTATTTATGTTTCTTGAGGCAATGGCAGATGCAGCAGTTGCAGACGGAATGCCAAGGGCACAGGCTTATAAATTTGCTGCACAGTCTGTACTTGGAAGTGCAAAGCTGATGCTTGAGACAGGCAAACATCCGGGAGAACTGAAAGATATGGTCTGCTCTCCGGCAGGAACCACCATTCAGGCAGTCCGTGTTCTGGAAGAAAAGGGTTTGCGCAGTGCAGTGATTGAAGCACAGACAGCATGTGTGAAAAAAGCTAAAGGCATCTAAGCGGTAGCCTGCAAGCATTTTTTGGTTGACAAAGAGAATTTTGCGTGATATATTTTCAATAGTTGTAGTGTGTAACTCGATTTTTGGAGGCATTAACTATACATAACGGAGAGAGTTTATGTATGTTAATGCCTTTTTTGTACAAAAACCGGTTGAAAAGGGTCTTTTATGCAGAAACTATTTCCGTAAATAGATATGTCTGCTTACGCAGAAACTATGAAACAGGAAAGGTAGATAAGAGTCACATGAAAGACAAGATTTTCAGCGTTTTGCAGCGAGTGGGACGAAGCTTTATGCTTCCCATCGCAATTCTGCCGGTAGCGGGACTGCTTCTCGGTATCGGAAGTTCTTTTACAAATGCAACCACAATTGAAACCTATGGTCTGACAAAGATTCTTGGTGAGGGTACTTTGCTTCACTCCCTGCTGGTAATCATGAACAGTGTGGGAAGTGCGGTATTTGATAACCTGCCATTGATTTTTGCCGTAGGTGTAGCCATCGGTATGGCAAAGAAGGAAAAAGAGGTTGCAGCTTTATCAGCAGTTATTGCATTTTTTGTAATGAATACAGCAATCCATGCCATGCTTACTGTTACAGGACAGATCCTTGACAACGGACAGGTGGCAGAGACTGTTCTGGAGGGAACTATTACCTCTGTATGTGGTATCCAGTCACTCCAGATGGGCGTATTTGGCGGTATTATTGTAGGACTGGGAGTAGCTGCCCTGCATAACAGATTCTACAGGATACAGCTTCCAAATGCTCTTTCTTTTTTTGGAGGAACCCGTTTTGTACCGATCATTTCCACGATTGTATATATGTTTGTGGGAATCCTTCTGTATTTTGTATGGCCGGTAGTCCAGAATGGTATTTATGCACTGGGCGGACTGGTAACAGGAACCGGTTATGTGGGAACACTGATCTTTGGTCTGATCAAGCGTGCGCTGATTCCTTTTGGCCTGCATCATGTATTTTATATGCCTTTCTGGCAGACTGCTGTGGGTGGTACCATGGAGGTTGCCGGAAAAATGGTTCAGGGTGGGCAGAATATTTTCTTTGCCCAGCTTGCTGACTCTGCTAATGTTGCACACTTCAGTGCAGACGCAACCAGATATTTCTCCGGAGAATTTATTTTCATGATCTTTGGCCTTCCAGGTGCGGCACTGGCAATGTATCAGTGTGCAAAGCCTGAGAAGAAAAAAGCAGCAGGCGGTCTTTTGTTGTCTGCAGCACTGGCATGTATGGCAACCGGTATCACAGAACCACTGGAATTTTCATTCCTGTTTGTTGCTCCGGCATTGTTTGCAGTTCAGGTAGTGCTGGCAGGAAGTGCCTACATGATCGCGCATATGTTGAATATTGCAGTAGGACTTACCTTCTCCGGTGGTTTCCTGGATTTCTTCCTGTTTGGTATTCTTCAGGGAAATGAGAAAACAAGCTGGATGAGAGTTATTCCGGTAGGTATTATTTATTTCTTCTTATATTACTTTATTTTCAAATTTATGATTAAAAAGTTTGATTTCAAGACACCTGGCCGTGAGGATGATGACACAGAGACTAAGCTTTATACAAAGGCTGATGTAAATGCCCGCAAAGAAGCACAGAAGGGTGAGAATACAGAGGCCGGAGCAGATCCTGTCAGTGAAGCAATCACCAGAGGTCTGGGTGGCAAGAAAAATATCAGTGATGTGGACTGCTGTGCTACAAGACTTCGTTGTACAGTAAAGGATGCAGCGCTGGTAAATGACGGAGTTCTGAAAGCAACAGGTGCATCCGGAGTGGTACACAAAGGACAAGGTGTACAGGTTATTTACGGTCCTAACGTTACTGTGATCAAGTCTAATCTGGAAGATTATCTGGAAACAGCACCGGATACACTGGAAACACCAGCAGCAGAACTACAGGTACAGGAAACAGAAACTCCAAAAGAGGAAGCAGGACAGAAGGTTGTGGATAGAATTGTGATTTCCAGTCCGATCAGTGGTACAGCGGCAGATCTTGTCACTGCACCGGATGAGGCTTTTGCCCAGAAAATGATGGGAGACGGTGCAGTAGTTACACCGGAAGATCCTTATGTATATGCACCGGAAGACGGCGAGGTAGCCTTTGTTTTTGACACAAAGCATGCCATTGGATTTATCACAGAGTCAGGAATCAGTCTGCTGATCCATGTGGGAATTGATACAGTAAAATTAAATGGAAAAGGATTTGAGGCACTGGTAGAAAGTGGCCAGGAGGTAAAGAAGGGAGAGCCTATGCTGAAACTGGATCTGGATTATCTGAGCCAGAATGCACCTTCTATCGTATCTCCTGTTCTTTGTACAGAACTGGAGGATAACCAGAGAATCCATCTTTTGAGGGAGGGTCAGATAAAAGCAGGAGAGCCGCTGTTTGAGGTAGAGGTTCTTCAGTAATATCTGCCCGGATGGGGAAAATACGGATGTCATACAGGATAACAAAAATATTAAATCATAATTCCTTTATGGGAATTGAGAGTAAAAACGATCAGGAATGTCTGATTATGGGAAAGGGAGTTGCTTTTGGCAAAAAAGTGGGACAGACAGTTTCTGTAACCGGAGATGCCAGGGTATATTCTCTGAAGGAGCTGACAGACCGTGGAGAGGCAAAGGAAATTATAAAGTCTGTTTCTCCACTGTGTCTGGAGCTTGCCAATGAGGTGCTGGATCAGGCAGAAGAGGAATTTGGAAAGGTTGACCGTTCCATTCTTTTTACCATGGCAGACCATCTTGATTTCGCTGTCCGCCGTATACAGAACGGTGAACAGATCAGCAATCCACTGACAGATGACATCCGTATTATGTTTTATAAAGAATATAAGGTTGCTGGATGTATCCGTGACCTTTTGAAAGAAAAATTAGGAATCAGGATCGATGAACATGAGATCGGATATATTGCCCTCCATGTTCATGCTGCCATTGTGGATGAGAATGTTTCTCAGGCAATGGAAATCGCCAGAACAGTCAGGGAATGTATCTGTATGGTTGAGGAAGAGACCGGAAAATCTATTGATGTAATGTCTCTGAGCTATAACCGTCTGATGAACCATGTACGATATATGGTTGCCAGAGCCATTCATGGGGAAAAGCTGAAAATGAGCCTGAATGACTACATGTCTGTAAAATTTCCCGGTCCCTATATGACAGCTGAGAAAATCTGTCGTAAAATGGAGAAAAGCCTAAAGCTTCCCATACCGGATATAGAGATCGGTTATCTGGCAATGCATCTGGAGAGAATGATGGACAGGGAAGAAGAATAAAAATAAAAATCAGAGGAGAATAAAAGGATGAAATCATTTGAATATACTGTTAAAGACGAACTTGGAATCCATGCAAGACCGGCAGGACTTCTGGTAAAAGAGGCAAAGAAGTTTCAGTCCGAATGTACGATCACAAAGGGTGACAAAACAAAAAAACTGACACAGCTTATGATGCTTATGTCTCTGGGCGTAAAGCAGGGCGATATAGTTACCGTAAGTGCAGAGGGTGCTGATGAGGATACCGCAATTGCTGAGTTAAAGGCATTTTTTGAGAATAACTTATAATTTCAGCCAGGGATATACATATTAAAATTCATCATAAAAAATTATTCATCATAAATAAAAAGGAGGAAAAACAATGCAGAGTTATCAGGGAAAATCTGTGTATAAGGGAATTGCAATGGGACCGGTTGTGGTTCTGAAGAAAAATGACTATCAGGTAAAACGTACACGGATTGAGGATCCGGAGGCGGAAATCAAACGAGTAGATGAAGCCCTGGAAAAATCCAAGGAGCAGCTCCAGAAGCTTTATGATAAAGCTGTTCAGGAGGTTGGAGAAGCAAGTGCTGCTATTTTTGAAGTACATCAGATGATGCTGGAGGATGACGATTATCTGGAAGCAATCCAGAACACGATCCGTACAGAGCAGATCAATGCAGAGTATGCAGTAGCCGCTACAGGCGATAATTTTGCTGAAATGTTTGCCTCCATGGACGATGATTATATGAAAGCACGTTCTGCAGATATCAAGGATATTTCAGAGCGTCTGGTCCGTAATCTCAGCGGACAGGATGATGCAGATTTAAGTTCCATTGAACCATCAATCATTGTGGCAGATGATCTGAGCCCAAGTGAAACGGTACAGATGGACAAAGACAAAATCCTGGCATTTGTGACAGTTCACGGTTCCACCAATTCCCATACAGCAATCCTTGCACGTATGATGAATATTCCGGCGCTGATCGGTGTGGATATGAATCTGGAAGAAATTCACACAGGAATGGAGGCAGTTGTAGATGGATTCCAGGGTACTGTGATCTTTGAGCCGGATGAGACTGTGAAAGCACAGACAACAGAGAAAATGGCGGAAGAAGCAGAGAAGCTCAGACTGCTCCAGGAACTTAAGGGTAAGGAAAATGTGACTCTGGATGGTCATAAAATCAATATCTATGCCAATATCGGAAGTGTTGGAGATATCGGTTATGTTATGGAAAATGATGCAGGAGGAATCGGCCTTTTCAGAAGTGAATTTCTGTATCTGGGAAGAAATGATTTCCCTACAGAAGAGGAACAGTTCCAGGCATATAAGCAGGCGGTACAGATGATGGCAGGTAAGAAGGTGATCATCCGTACACTGGATATCGGAGCAGACAAGCAGGTAGATTACTTTAATCTGGGCAATGAAGATAATCCGGCTATGGGTTATCGTGCAATCCGTATCTGCCTGAAGCAGCCGGAAATCTTTAAGACACAGCTTCGTGCTCTCCTGAGAGCAGCAGTATATGGAAATCTGTCTATTATGTATCCGATGATCACTTCCACTGAGGAAGTAAAGAAAATCTATGAGATCGTGGCAGAGGTTGAAGAGGAGCTGAAAGCACAGGAGATTCAGTACAAGATTCCTGAGCAGGGAATTATGATTGAAACTCCGGCAGCAGCGATCATCAGTGACAGACTTGCGGAAATGGTAGATTTCTTCAGTATCGGTACCAATGACCTGACACAGTATACACTGGCTATTGACCGCCAGAATGAGAAACTGGATGAGTTCTATAATCCACACCATGAAGCACTGCTTCGCATGATCCAGATGGTAGTGGACAATGCACATAAATGTGGAAAATGGGCCGGCATCTGTGGAGAACTGGGTGCAGATACTACCCTGACTGAGGAGTTTGTATGCATGGGACTGGATGAACTGTCTGTGGCACCGTCTATGGTATTGAAGCTGCGTAAGATCGTTCGGGAGATGAAGGTAGAAGGATAATTGTAAAAAAGAATTGCAACTGTAAAATGTAAAATATATGCAGGGGGCTGACCGGGAGTACGGTCAGCCCCCTGAAATGTTTTTACCAGAATCAATGAGGATTTTTTCATTTAGAGGTTGTTTATTTATCTGGTCCATAATATCTGTCATCGCCGAAGCCAAGGATCAGCATGAAGATTGGCGGTAAGAAGATAAGGCCAATGGCGAATCCTGTGCCTCTGCCGAAGGCTCTTGCAAGCTTAATGCTATACATAATGCTGATGATGACAAGTATGATTTTGATCAGTATGACGAGCATGTAGACTGTTAAGCTTTCGCCTGTTTCCAGAGTTCCCTGCAGGTAAGAGGATACGATTCCCAGGATGAGAGTCAGCCAGAAATATGCAGGCTGCCATGCGATTTTATAAGAAATATAATCGCCATATATTGGAATAATACTTTTCCATCCGGCCTCCCCTGCTTTGGTAAAGATTCTCCAGTTGGCAATGATCTGCAGAAGCCACCATGCGAATGCGATCATCAGATACATACCGCCCAAGAGCATCAGACTGCTGATAGCTATAAGTCCCATTTGATTTTCCTCCTGTTCTTCTTGAAAATATGATGCATGTGAAAAAATATAGTATTGACATAGTCAAGTAGTTAAATTAATTAAAGCACATTCGTATTTTTTCGTCAATTATTATGGATCAAATATCCTCTTTTTTACATTGTGACATTTGTACCCGGCGCACAAGGCTTCCGTAAAATGCAGCCAGAATCTGCTGGAACAGAGTTCCAATCATAACCGGAAACAGACATTCTGCAGGAAAATATGCACCGGCGATCACTGCACCGGCGCTGATGTTACGCATGCCGGAGCCATAGATCATAGAAACGGTAGATTCCTTATTCTGTTTTGTGACTATGGCAATCAGCCAGCCAATGGCATATCCGCTGGCAGACAGTACCAGAATTATAGCTGTTACAGCCAGACGTTCTCCATTCAGATGCTTTATATAGGGAGAAACCTTGGAGGAATTGGAAGTCACCACAAAAATCAGACACATTTTTGAAAAAGGTGCAAGTTTTTTTGGCCAGGTTTCCATTACTTTTCCATGACTGAATTCATTAAGGCACATGGCGATCACTGCCGGAAGAGCAATCATAAATACCAGTTCTTTCATCATTCCAGCAGTATCCATTTTAATATTGGATCCAACCAGGATTTTCAATGTGGCAGGAATCAGAAATGGAGAAAGGAGTGTATCCAAAATGACCAGTGAAAGGGAAAGGGGATTGTTTCCATTATAAATGGATACCCACATCAGGCTGATCACTGCAACAGGAACCGAAAACTCCAGTACAATTCCGGTAATATAATTAATATTTTCCGGAAAAAACAGAAGTCCCACACCATAGGCGGTCACCGGAATCAGAATATGTAAAACCAGAAACATCAGGATCAGAGGAAGTGGACGTTTAAATACATTTGCTATATCCCGGAACCTGGATTTCAGTGCTCCGATAAAGGTCATAAAAGCAAAAACATAGGTGACATAAGGTACACCATGCTTCGCAATATCCGGAAAAAGTACGCCCACCATAAGGCAGACCGGCGTTACAAAGGGCATCCATTTTTCCATAAAGCTGTTAAATTTATTGAGCATATTACACCTCGGATTTGATTTGTTGATTTTTCTTTTTTACAGTTTATCACAAAAAAGCGTAAGTACAAGAATGATTTGGTAAGTGCAGGTATATTTTATGGAAGTAATATATGTGAGATGATATAATGAAACATCAGAGTGCGTTTGAAAAATGTTTTCCACAAGATGCACGATGAGTAATCATAAGAAAATCTTAAGAATTTGTCCCTTTCATATTAAGATGCTTTGATTATTCTAATATTATAGCAATTCCATAAAATAAGAAGCCGGGATGTCTGTACATGAGAGATTTCAGACAGGCATTTCGGATGATGAGGGAGGTGTGTAAAGTGGCAAATATTCTGGTCTGTGATGATGATAAAGACATTGTAGAGGCAATCAGTATTTATCTGGAGCAGGAAGGCTATACGGTCCTGAAGGCATACGACGGTGTGGAGGCGATTAACGCATTGCGCAGTCAGTCGGTGGATCTGCTGATCATAGATATTATGATGCCGAAGCTGGATGGCATCCGGGCTACTTTGAAGATAAGGGAAGAGAATCCTCTTCCGATCATTATTCTTTCTGCGAAATCAGAGGATGCAGATAAGATTCTGGGATTAAATGTAGGAGCAGATGATTATGTGACAAAACCTTTTAATCCGCTGGAACTGGTGGCGAGGGTGAAATCACAGCTTCGCAGATATACAAGGCTGGGATCAGCAGTACCTGTGGAGAATGCTCATATCTACGAGACAGGAGGTCTGAGTATAAATGATGATTTGAAGGAAGTCAGGGTGGACGGTGATGTGGTGAAGCTGACACCGATTGAGTACAATATCCTGCTTCTGTTGATGAAAAACCAGGGAAGGGTATTTTCCATTAATCAGATTTATGAAAACATCTGGAATGAGGAAGCAGTTGCAGCGGATAATACAGTGGCAGTGCATATCCGGCATATCAGAGAAAAAATTGAGATTAATCCAAGAGAGCCAAGATACCTGAAGGTTGTGTGGGGACTTGGATATAAGATTGAAAAAATTAACCGAATCAAGTAATGGAGCGGATGATTTTATCCGCCTGATCGAAACGTAAAGGAAAGGGACAAAATTATGAAGGGAAAAGGATACAGGAGCAATGCTGCCAAGGCAGTTTGGATCATAATCGTACATCTGGCAGCAGTGGCGGCTGTGATATGTGCAGCATTTTTTGTAATGATCTATCAGACGGGGATTCGTCTGGATGACAGAGGGAAAAGTTACATTCAGTCAGAGGGATTCAGGGAGCGTCTGAATTCCAGAGGTATGGATATTCTGGAAAGTCTGTCAGCAAAAGAGGATATAAATTACCTTACAAACGCAGGTTCATCGGCAGTGATTGATCTGGCAGAATTTAAGGAAAAGGAAATTAACCGTGATTCTTTGAGTGAGCTTTCTTTTAAGAACACATCCGGCGTGGCATATTCTGTAAAAGATCTGTTGGAGTGGGCGCAGGACTGGGCAGGAGTTGGAGAGAGATATGATGATGGAGGAAGCTTTGGCGATATAGGACAGTTTATCCAATGTAAGACCTCGGATGGAAGCAGTCATTATTTTAATTTAAATGATTTTAAAAAACTGGTGACAGATGGGTTGTTAAAGGTTAATTATGATCAGGATATCATGGAAGAGTATGATGATTCCTATGAGACAAAATTTGCAGAAAAAACAGAAAATCAGAAAATAGATGCTGCCATTGAACTGGGCTACTGGAGCGATTCGGATAGCCGAAGTCTGGGTAGTATTACAGACAAAGAAAATAATACAGAATATCCGGAATTTTATTTGCAGGAGATATGGAGTTTTACAGAGGAATTTAAACCTCAGGGTGCGGAAAGTCTTCCGGATGCAGTCAATTCCAGTACGGAATGGAATGGAAAACTTGAGGATGCCTATAGTGAACTGGCAAAGGTTCTGGACTGTATCAGAGCTGTTCAGGATGATATAAATGTCAGTGACTGTGCCATATCACTTACGTCTGTATATCAGACGTCCGGAGAGTATGAGGAAGGGAGTACCAATCTCACATATCTTTTCGCAGATAAAGAGAAAAAGACAATCTATACAAACAGAAAAGCATACAGCAGCTATTCACAGCTGGAGCAGAACCTTGAGACAATATTTAAGGAAAAAGCATATGCAGTTGTTTACCCGGAATTAAGTGAGTGTGTTACAAATATTCCGGATGCAGATCTGCAGGTGTGGAATCATACCATTGATCAGAGTTTTGACACAAAGGATTTTGTGTTTGCAGTTTCGGTTGATACGAAATTTTCTGTGGCAGATTCCATGGCTGATGAGGCAGAGAATTATAAGACATATTCAAAGCTTATGTTTCCGATGCTGGCAGGAGCGGTCTTTGGAAGTGTGCTCTGGCTGATCGGTATGGTGTGGCTGACTGTGACAGCAGGAAGGAAACCAAAGGATGAAGAAATTCATCTCAACGGATTTGACAGATGGTATACAGAAATTGCGGCAGGAGCAGTGATCGGTATATGGCTGGCAGGAACGATCATATCGGGAACTTTGATCGCCAACTCATCATTGGGTTACAGTTATGCAGTAGTGACAGTGATTGTTACCTGTCTCATATGTGGGACTTATACAATGGCATGGTTTCTGATCGGATATCTCAGCCTGGTAAGAAGAATAAAAGCAGGAACCTTATGGAAAAACAGTCTGATTAGAACAGTTCTGAAATGGATTGGAAAATGCAGTGGGAAGCTTGCCGATTTTGCCAGAGCTTTTTCCAGAAATACAGCAGAAAAAATAAAAGTTCTGCTTGTGGGAGGTGCATTTTTATTCTTGCAGTTTCTGATTATTGGCTGCATATTCAATGGTGCAGGAGTATTCCTGCTGGCATTGATGGCTGTAGATGTGGCTGCTATAATTTTTGCCATCAGAAAAGCGGATGGGCTGGATCTTATTATGGATGGTCTGAAGAAAATAAGCGATGGAGAACTGCAGTATAAGATCAAAACAGATACACTTACCGGAAAACAGAAGGTGATGGCAGAATATATCAACAATATTGGAGGTGGTCTGGATGCTGCTGTGGAAAACAGCCTGAAAAAAGAAAGAATGCAGACAGAGCTGATCACAAATGTTTCCCATGACCTGAAAACACCTCTGACTTCCATTATCAATTATGTAGATCTGATGAAACGGGAAAATCCGACAGATCCGAAAATACAGGAATATTTACGCATCCTGGATGAGAAATCTCAGAGACTGAAGGTGCTCACAGAGGATGTGGTAGAGGCATCCAAGGCAAGCACCGGAAACATCAAGCTGGAGATGAATGATATTGATTTTGTGGAAATGGTGCAGCAGGTGATCGGAGAATTTGAAGAGAAATTCCAGGAGAAGAACCTGACTATGATGGTACATTTCACAGACGAACCGTCCATTATCTACGCAGACGGTCAGAGAATGTGGCGTGTTCTGGAAAACGTATTCGGCAATGTTGTGAAGTACGCAATGGAGGGCACCAGAGTTTACGCAGAGATCAGCAACAGAAATAAAAAAGTAACCTTTTCCCTGAAAAATATTTCAGCACAGCCTTTGAATATCTCTGCGGATGAACTGACAGAACGATTTATCAGAGGAGATGTGGCGAGAAATACAGAAGGAAGCGGACTGGGATTATCTATTGCAAAGAGCCTGACAGAGCTGCAGGGCGGTGAGTTTAAGCTGTATCTGGATGGGGATCTGTTTAAGGTAATGATCACATTTGCGGCGAAAAAATAAAAATGAGAAAATAAGTTGTGGGTTTAGATGATTGAATAGGACAGTTTATTGTTATGAAAGATATAGCAATAAACTGTCCTTTTTTTTATGTGTTGATATTATTAGCAGTTGAGAGAATTGTAAAAATCTTGAATATCATCTGTATATCCGTCTAATTGCTGTTTGTCAGGAAGAGAGGTCATAACTCCCTGCTGAGTAGTGCTGATTCCTGCTGCATAAGTAGCGAAGCAGATAGAATAAAGCAGAGGATGACTCTGACTTAAAGCCACTGCCAGTGCAGAGATGAAACAGTTGGCAGCGCCGTTGCTGTCAACTGTATTGAATTTAATAGCAGGAATATGGATGGAATAATCTTTGTTTCGAAGATAAGAACCCTTATTTCCAAGGGTTACAATAACATTTGAACAGCCCTTATGATATAAATATTCTGCTTTTTCCTCATAGGATTCATCTCCTGGCACCAGATTATCTAGCTCACGGGAGTTGGGAATTATAAAGGAAATTTTTGGCAGCAATTCTTCGGAAAGCCGAAAGATTGGCTTAACAAAAGTCTTCACATTATTTCGGTAACATTCTTTGATAATATAATCAATCAATTCTTCACTTAATTCTGTAGAAACGAGGCAATAATCAGAGGTTTGAAACAAATGCCTGTAGGGGCGGATATGAGAAATACTGTATTGGGCATTGGTGCCTGGATAAGTTACGATACTGCTGTTTCCGTTTTCAGGAATCATGATAAAAGCTTTTCCTGTAGCTGCTGAGGACAGTACAGAGAGTCCTTCTGTATGAACATAAGCATCTTTTAGGCTGTTGATAATTACGGATGCCTCAGAATCATTTCCTACGCAACCCAAAATATACACAGTACCTCCCAGTTTTCCGGCACTGATGGCTTGTGTGACAGCTTTGCCTCCTGGAATCATGGACAGACCAGAAGCAAATAATAGTTCTCCTTCTTTGGGTAGTTGGGAAACTCGGATATTGATATCTGTATTACAGTTGCCGATTACTAGGATTTGCTTGCCGGCACTGGATGGAGGGGCAATACTCTCTCCGTCATGAATCACGGGATGAACCCGGATGGTGCTAGTCTTGGTAATATTATGTTTCTCAATGATGCGGATTAGAGCTTCTGTTGCATCCGAAATGATATTCTGATGAGAAAAAGAACAGCTGGTGAGAACCGGCATCAAATAATTGGCAAAAGGAGAAGTTTCTCCGCAGATCACAGAAATGTTATTGGGAATATAATAGCCTTTTTCTTTCAGAATTTCATATGTGATATAAGCCAGCTGGACAGTTTGACAGAAAATGGCGGTTACTTTTTCCTGAAGCATAGCTTGAATGCCCTGCTCAATCTCTTTATGAGTGTGGGTCTGAGCCAGTATATGATGCTTGGAACTGTAAGGGGAAAGTGAAGAAAGCGCATTTTGATATCCGGCGATGCAGGCGTTTGCGCAGTTGCTATCATCGGGGTCTACGATACAACCGATGCTTTTGTGACCAAGATGTATCAATTCTTCCACAGCTTTTACAGATACAGCCTTATAATCCAGCAGAAATGTACTGCACACATTGGAAACAGAAGAGGACAAGGAAATCATGGGAATATGAGAATAATTGAGTGAGGCTGTTTCCTCGATGAGCCTGGAATCAGAAAGTCCCAGAAGGATTCCACCGGTTTTTCTGGCATCCAGAAGTTTCATGTGTTTGCGGATGCTGTCGGAAGCAGGCGCATCAACGGTACAGACGACCAGGGAATAACCTGCCTTGGAAACATTTTTTTCAATGTCAAATACATATTTAGAAACAGCAGAATTTTTTTCTGTAATAAATGCGATGGTCTGTTTGTGAAAAGTCTGAAAAGATGCCTGTATATTTGCATAAGGAGTGTATTGGTACTCCTTGATTACACTTAGGACGCGCTGACGTGTTTCATTGCTAATCTCCGAGTCTTTATGGTTGATAACTTTAGAAACAGTAGCAACAGATACATGAGCAGCAGATGCAATATCTCTTATATTCATACGGTACCTCCTGAAATTTTTCTACTAATATCATATCCGGGATTTTCTCGATTGTCAATCATTGTTGAGTACTAATATCTAATAAAAAATGATACGAAACATTGTTAATTATTGAAAATATACAAAAAACAGAAATAGAATTGGTTGACTAATGACGTTGATGGAAATTACGAAACTGGTATAATACGAGTATAGATATTTCGAAACAATGTTAAGTGAAAGATGGAAAGAGAAGAGGTGGTAATGTAAGCGAAAAAGACATAATGCATAAAAAAACAAAGTAAAATTGTTATAAATTGTGCATTGCGTCGCGAGTGGAATTGTGATAGTATACAACTATACAGAACGATGTTCAACAATACAGAACACAAGAAGAGGTAAAGAAAGGAGAGTTATGCTGTGAACGGTTGTGAAAAAATGTTTCACACAATGAAGGAAAAGGGCATGGATCTGGCAGTTCTGCTTGATCCGGCGGACATTAAATATGTAAGCGGATTCGAAGTTCCATTCTGGCCGGCCTGGATGGGAGATGTTTCCAACGGTCTTCCGATGGTAACTGCCATTGTGGATGCGAAAAGAGAACAGATTCAGCTGGTTGCTTCAGATATGTACAGAAATAAGATTATTCGTACAGGAATCACTAATGCCTCCTATTTCCGTTCATTCACACATGTAGAGAGCAATGATGTGGATGATAACTATAAGAGAAATCTGGAATGTGCACTGGGAGAAGCTGCAGACGGCAGAAAGAGCCTAGTGGTAGGAATTGAAGAGAATTATATCCCCGAGTGTACCATGTCAGTGATTAGAAAAGTGATCCCTCAGTGTACATTTGAAAATGCCACCCAGGTATTAAGATCCGCCAGATATATAAAAACCATCGAAGATATCAGAGGACTTGCGGAAGCTGCCAGAGTGGCAGATGCAGCACAGGAAAAGCTTTATGAGATTTCTCAGAATGAAGGAAATTACACAGAGCTAGATATCTGGTTTGAAGTTCAGAAAGCAGCTTCCCATGCAGCTGGATGCCTCACACCTTTCGTGGGTGAGTTGGTAACGGGACCTAACACAGGATTAAGTGATTATCCATTGGGACCTACATCTAGAAAAGTAGAAAGAGGAGATATCTCCATTATGGATATCAGCCCGAGAGTAAATGGTTACTGGGCAGACTGTTCTAATTCAGTTGTATTCTGGTCAAATCCGAACGAAGAACAACTTAGATATTTCAACGCAGTAAGAGATGCCTTTGAGGCAGGAATGGAAGCAATTTATCCTGGCAGGAAGTTCAGCGAAGTGAATGAGATCATGAAGAAAGTTTATGAGAAACACAACATGACATTCTGCAGTTATCAGGGACATCAGATTGGATGTAATGTAAATGAGAATCCGAGATTTACATTTGTAGATGACTCGGTCATTGAAGAAAATATGGTAGTGTGTATAGAACCACAGATGTATACGGGAAAGCTGGGGAAAACAGGAGTAAGGCTGGAACGTATGCTTCATGTAACTGCCAATGGGGCGGTTGCATTGAATAAATTCCCGTGGGGAATTCATTGATTAAAGTAGCAAAAACTTAAAAATAAAAAAAGAAAAACGGAGGTATTTCAAATGAAGAGAAAGGTTTTAGCAGGATTACTCAGTGCGGCAATGGTAGCAACAACAGTGTTTGGAAGTGTTGGTGTATGGGCAGCAGAGGACGCAGCAGAAGAAACTACGGAGGAAACGGCAGAGGATGCATCTGATGACGCGGCAGCAGATGAAGATTCTGATACAGCGAAGATCAATCCGGAAGGAAAAAAATATAAAATTGCGCTTAGCAACTCTTATATGGGAAACGACTGGAGACAGCAGATGGAAGCTATCGCAGAATATGTTGCATCCCAGGAACCATATGCAAGCAGATGTGAACTTACCATCGTAAACAGTGAGAATGATGCAGAATCCCAGTCAGCATCCATTGACGCAATGGCAGCTCAGGGTTATGACTGTATTCTTGTAGATCCGGCTTCTGAAACAGGTGTTAACCAGGCGATTCAGCGTGCATGTGATGCCGGAATTAAAGTAGTAGTTTTTGACCAGCCTGCATCTGTATCTAATGACAACTGCTGGCACATCAGAATTGATGGAGGAAGATCCTATAAGATTCTTGCAAAATGGATGGCAGAAGCAATTGGAGGAGAAGGAAATGTAGTTCTTGATCAGGGACTTCAGGGAGCTGCAGAGGCAGAACTGGAATACAGTGCTTCTAAAGAAATGTTTGAAACCTATGACAAGATCAACATCGTATCTGATTATGTAGATGATTATGATCCTGCAAAAGGTGAGCAGGCACTGGCAAGTATCATTGCTGCAAATCCTGATATTGATGCAGTTACAACACAGGGCTATGTTTCAGCAGTAGTAAATGCATTCAGTAAAGCTGGACTTGACATTCCGGTAAGCTGTGGTGGTGGATACAATGGAAATCTGAAAACATTAAAAGCAAATAATGCAGAAGGTATCATCGATGTTTACATTGCAGGTCTTAGTGCGGTAGCTCTTAACTATGCAATCCGTATTATGGATGGTGAGGAGATGGATGAAGAAACAATCATTGACTGTGCATTTATTGCAACATCCAACGGATATGATATGGGCGAATACTCAGATGTTCCGATCGAGCTTGCAGAAGAAGGTGTTAACTATTTCGAAGATCAGCCGGATGAACTGATTTGGCCGGCAGTACCGAGCACATTTGGCCTTGACATTCCGATGAGCGTTATTACAGGAGAAGAATAAAGATAAATTTAATAAAATAAACACTTAAACTATTGACTGAATGATTGAATGCGGCAGGATCGTTAGCCAATGATCCTGCCGTATTTTTCGGGGAAAACCAGAAAGGATAAATATGTCTGATTTTGAAATGAGAAATGTGTGTAAGTCCTTTCCCGGAGTTAAGGCATTGGATAATGCAAACTTTCACGCTGACAGAGGTGACATTGTAGCTCTTCTGGGTGAAAACGGGGCAGGCAAAAGTACTTTGATTAAAACCCTCTGTGGTGAATATAAGCCAGACTCCGGAGAAATATATTTCGAGGGTAAAAAACTGAACATCACCAGTACCCGCAATGCCATTGAACAGAAAATATGTGCTGTTTACCAGGAACTGAGTCTTGTTCCTGAGCTGACTATTGCAGAGAATTTATTTCTTGGTTTTTATGACACAAATGCAATCGGAAGAGTTGATTATAAGGATTTGGAAAAAAGAACTCTTGAATTGTTCAAGAAGTATGATGTAGATCCAATTAATCCGAAAACAAAAGTAAAAACACTTCCGTTGGCACAGAAACAGGTTCTGGAAATTTTAAAGGCATTGAACAGAGACGGCGATATTATTATTTTTGATGAGGCAACTTCCGCACTTCCGGATAAGCTGGCCAATTGGCTGATGAATATTATACGTCGTCTAGCAGCGGAGAAAAAAGTAATTATTTTTATCTCACATAGGCTGGATGAAATTCGTTCTCTGTGCAACAAGGTAATCGTATATCGTGCAGGTACAGATGTGGCAGATCTGAAAATGGAAGAAGCTGATTCTGACCAGTTGGTATCTCTTATGCTTGGTCGTGAGATTGGTGGATATTATCCTGAGAAAGAAAATTTCACACAGAAAGATAATGTATTACTTTCTATGAAAAATGTAAACTGCGGTCATATGCTCCAGAAGATTAATCTTGATCTGAGAGCAGGAGAAATCCTAGGCGTAGGTGGTCTGGCAGGACAGGGACAGTCGGAACTGTTTAGATGCCTGTTCGGATTAATGCCATATCAGGGAGAAATCGAGATAAAAGGTCGCGTAGTAAAATTGAACAGCACGACAAAGGCAATGGCAGAAAAAATTGCCCTTATTCCGGAAGAAAGAGGAACACAGGGACTTACTCTTAAGCAGAGTATCCGTGAAAATATTGTACTTCCTTGTCTGGATAAGATATCCAATGGTTTGTTTTTATCTAAAGAGAAGGAAGAGAAACTTGTTGCAGAGGGAATGAAAACATTGGCGATTAAAGCAGAATCTTCAGAAACACTGACAGGAACTCTCAGTGGTGGAAATCAGCAGAAGGTTGTTCTGGCGAAAGAGGTCGCTACAGAACCAGATATCGTATTAATGTATGACATCACTCGTGGTGTAGACGTTGGTACGAAGAAAGAAATGTTTAACATCACGAAACGGTTTGCGAAAGAAGGAAAAGCGGTTCTGTTCTATTCCACCGATTCAGAGGAGCTTATGAATGTCTGCAATAGTGTAATCATTATGAATAATGGCCTGATAACAGGAAGACTCGATGATGAACTGATCAGCAGAGAGAACATTATCCGTGTTTCAGTCGGCGAGAAACCAGTGTAAGGAGGAACTACAATGAAAAAATTCAAAGAATCAGTATTCTGGAAATCGCCTGCAAAAGTCTCAATCATATTGTTTGTGATACTTGAGATTATAACTTTCTATCTGCAGCCGAATTTACTTTCCATGAGTTGGATAAGCCTTAAAGCAGAATCTGCGATTACACTGCTCTTTGCGGCAGTAGGTGAAACTTTCGTACTGTTGGTAGGAGGCATTGATCTTTCTATCGCAGGTGTTATCAGTATTACCAGTAGTGTGGCAGCTGTCTATATGCAGGATTCATGGATTTCTGTAATTTTGATATCTGTCCTCTGCCTATGCATCGGTGCAGGTGTTGGATTCTTTAACGGATTTATTATTCAGAAATTTAGAATTCAGCCATTTATTGTAACATTTGCAACTTGGTATATATGCGGAGGTATCGCATATCTGGTACTTCCACGAGACGGTGGTGAGGTTCCTCAGAAATTTATCGGAGCATTGACTCATAGGTTTGGTGGAAAGTTCTCAGTGGCACTGATAATTATCATTGCCTGTCTGGTACTTTGGACATGGTTTAAGAAGACACGTTTGGGAATTTCCTTATATGCAGTGGGTAACAATGCACATGCAGCATCTTTAAATGGTATTAATGTAAAGAAAGTAAATTATTTTGCATATGCAGCATCCGGAATCTTTGCAGCAATGTGTGGTTTGTACAGAGTTGCAGTAACTGCTACAGGGTCTCCTACTGCAGGTGAGAGTTTCTTCAACCAGGCAATCTCCGCTACAGTAATCGGAGGGACTTTGCTGACAGGAGGTATCGGAGGACAGTACGGAACTATTATTGGTGTGCTTGCTTTCAAAGCTATCAATGACCTTCTTGTTTTTGCAGGAGCATCCTCTTATTGGTCAACACTGTTCCAGGGGGCATTATTAATTGCAGCAGTGCTGATATCTACAATATCTGAAATCAGAAACGAAAGAAAGGAGCTGGTTGAGTAATGAATATTAAAGCTGTAATCAAAAAAAATCAGGGCGTTGTATTCTGTTATCTGATCGCACTGGTGTTATTTGCAGGATTTTCTGTATATATGCCAGGGTTTGCCAGACTTTCTCATATTCGTACAGTATTTCTTGAATCTGCATTGATCGGAATCGTGGCACTTGGACAGACACTGGTTGTTATCACAGGAGGTATCGATCTTTCTGTAGCATGGATGATGACCATTGGTGCATACATGGTGTCAAACCTTGTAAATTCCAGTAATGCGAATCTTGTATGGGGTATCCCTCTTATGCTGGTAGTAACATTCGGGCTTGGTGCAATCAATGGATTCTGTATTTCCTGTCTGCGTGTACCGGCTATCGTAATGACCCTTGGTATGAATATTATCCTTCAGGGTGCACTGGTAGCACTTACCCAAGGAAGTCCAGGACAGTCCGCACCGCCTCTTCTTTTGACACTTGGACAGAAGAATCTGCTGGGAATTCCATATTTGGTAATTATCTGGATTATTATGACAGTAGTAGTCATGTTGGCACTCTTTAAAATGAAATATGGACGCAAATTATTTGCTATCGGAAATAATGCAACAGTTGCGAAATATTCAGGAATCCGCGTAGACAATACCATCATTCTTTCCTATGCCATCAGTGGTATGACGGCAGGAATTGCAGGTGCGCTTCTTGCAGGAAAAGTTGGTTCCTGTTACCTGGCAATGGGTGATACTTACCAGTTCCAGTCCATTGCAGCAGTGGCTATTGGCGGAACTTCTATGTTAGGCGGCAAAGGCAACTATCTGGGAACGGTTGCAGGTTCTCTGACCATCACCATTCTTCTTGGTATTCTGGTTGCTCTGAACCTTCCATTCGGTGTACAGACAATGGCTTACGGTCTGATCGTTCTGATCTCAGTTATCGTATCAGTTGTAAGTTCAAATAAAAAGTAAAATTAAACATTCATTTTATAGCTAGAGGAGGAATTACAATGAGTAAAGTGCTGGTATCAGCTTCGCATTTTGACACATTGTGCCAGGATGCATGGAAATTATTTGAAGATAACGGAATTGACGTGGTATTTGATCCGGCGAAAGAATTTCCGGCTTATACAACAGAAGAAATCGAGAATCATCCGGACAGAGAAGACATAGTGGCAGCGCTGATCGGAATGGATGATTTCCGCGATGAAAGAAAATATCAGGCACTTCCAAACCTGAAGGCAGTTGCCAAATTTGGAGTAGGTGTAGACAACATAGACGGCGAACTGGCGAAGAAATATGGAGTAAAAGCATTAAATGCACCTGGACAGAATTCCAATGCAGTTGCAGAGCTGACAGTAGCCATGATCCTGGATTTGCTCAGACATGTAATGCCCCTTCACAAGGATATGGAAAAAGGTCTTTGGACCAGATTCATCGGAAGTGAGATCAAGGGAAAAACAGTAGGACTTCTGGGATTTGGAGCTATTGCCCGTCTTGTAGCAAAGAAACTGCAGTGCTTTGACGTAGAAGTGATCGCATTCGACCTGTATCCAAATGAGCAGGCTGCAAAAGAGCTTGGCGTGCGAATGACGACCCAGGAAGAAGTTATCACAAAGAGCGATATCGTAAGTATCCATATTCCTGCAACACCGGAAACTCATCATTTATTCAATAAAGAAACCATCGCTTCCATGAAGGACGGTGCATACCTGATCAATCCTGCCAGAGGTGCACTGGTTGATCTGGATGCAGTGGCAGAGGCATTGACAAGCGGCAAGCTTGCAGGTGCAGCTATGGATGCATTTGAAGTAGAGCCATTACCTTTGGATTCTCCAATCCTGAAATGTGAAAATATCGTTCTGACTCCGCACACAGGAGCAGAGACTAAGGAGTCTTACTACAATGTAAGTATGACAACAGCCAGAGATATCATTAAAGTGATAAAAGGGGAAGAACCGGAGCACTGTGTAAACAAATAAAAGAGGTACAATCATGTTGCTGAAAGGAAAAACAGCGCTGATCACGGGTGCCGGTAGCGGAATCGGTAAAGCAATCGCCTTGAAAATGGCAGAAGAGGGAGCTGAAGTGATCCTGGCAGGACGGAAAGAGGTGTCCCTGCAGAACGTGCAGGAGCAGATCGTACAGAAAGGCGGCAGGGCTGGATACTTTCTGTGCGATGTCCGAAAACCGGATGAGATTACAGAGATGACAGAAAAGATCATGAAACAGTACGGGAAAATCGATGTTCTTGTAAACAATGCAGGAATCTCGAAGGAAATGCCCTTTCTGGACATGCCTGTGGAAGTCTTCGATGAAATATGCGAGACAAATCTGCGTTCAGTAATGCTGATGATGAAGGCGATTCTGCCATATATGAAAGAACAGAAAAGTGGAAATGTAGTAAATATCGGTTCAGGAGCCGCCATAAGGGGGTTACCCGGAAGTGCTGCCTATTCTGTATCCAAGGCAGGGGTGATCTGCCTGACACAAGCAGTGGGAGATGAGGTACGGTCATTTGGAATCAGGATCAATGCCATATGTCCAGGACCTGTTGACACGGAGTTATTCCAGAAATCAGAAAGAAGAAATTATATTCTTTCAGCTGGCGGAGACTTATTTAAACCGGAAACAGTAGCCAACGGTGTGGCCTTTCTGGCTTCAGATCTGTCGGAGGGGATGAACAGTCAGGTTCTGATCATGCGGGGCTTTAACAGATGGTAAATAACAATAGCAATTAAAAAGAAGCTAAAGGAGAGAAAGTTATGCAGAAATTATACGGAACAGTAGTACCAATCGTAACACCGTTAACAGAGGAAGACACCATTGATGTAGAATCTTTGAAAAATCTGGTCAATCATGTGATCGATGGTGGACTTCAGTGTTTATATCCATGTGGAACTACAGGTGAGATGATGTATCTTACAGTAGAAGAAAGGAAACAGGTTGCAGAAGTAACTGTTAAAGAAGCGGCAGGAAGAGTTCCGGTATTCGTACATGTAGGTGCATGGAATCTGAAAGATACCATCGAACTGGCACAGCATGCAGAGAAGATTGGTGCAGATGGAATTGGAGTTGTAACCCCTGCGTTCTATAAACTAAGTGATCAGGGCCTAGTTGATTTTTATGTAGAAGTTGCGCACAGTGTATCTGAAGATTTCCCGGTGTACATGTATGCGATTCCGCAGAATGCTATTAATGATGTAAATGCAACAGTATGTGAAGAAGTTGCGAAACAGTGTCCGAATGTACTTGGAATCAAATACAGCTATCCAGACTTCACGAAATTACAACAGTTTATGATGGTAAAAGATCAGACATTCAGTGTTCTGGTAGGACCGGACCATCTGTTTGAAGCAGTATGTGCTGTTGGCGGTGACGGTGTTGTTTCCGGAAATGCTATGATCGTTAGAGAGCATTACGCGGCAATTTGGGATGCAGTCCAGAAGAAAGATTATGATATGGCAACCAAATACCAGCGACGTACCAATATCTTAAATGCTACAATGTGTGAAATCAATAATATCGCAGCATACAAAGTAATCTTGAAAGAAGAAGGTATAATCAAGACAACCAAGATGAGACGTCCAATGGAAAATCTTACTCTTGAACAGGAAAAGGCACTTCTGAATAGAATGAGAGAGTTGGATTATAAAAAAGTGTTAGTGTAAAATAAATAGATAAATGTCGGTTTTAGTCGATTCTTGTTTTTTACATTGCAAAAATCAGCGAAAATGATATACTAAGTTTATATAGATTTGACATTCAAGTACGGCAGCAGTAAATAAGTTTAATCAGGAGGGGTAATGGCAGAGAATAATGAAATTAAGGTAAAAAGCCTTCAGAAAGCATTAGAGATTCTGAATCTTTTTACAGAAAAGCCCGTGCTTGGTGTAACAGAAGTAAGTGAGTATTTCGGATTGTATAAGAGTACGGTACATAACATTCTTTCTACACTCAAGGCAATGGAATATCTGGAACAGGATGAAGAAACCGGTAAATACAGGTTGGGGATTCAGATATTTAATCTGAGTAAGGCATTAGGGGATACGTATTCCATTACGAAGATTGCAGGACCATATATGCAGGAACTTTCCAACTATACAGGTGAAAGATGTTATCTGGCAGTGCCATACAGACAGGAAGTACTTTATCTGGATGCCATGTATCCGGCAGATTCAATAGAGCTGATGCGTTCTATTTTGGGAGAAAGAGCCCAGATGCATTGTACAGGGCTTGGGAAAGCAATGCTTGCCAACATGGGAGAGCGAGAAATTTCAGATTATCTGGAACATCATAAACTGGAGGCGTTCACTGAAAATAGTATTATTGATAAAAAGCAGTTTAGAGAAGAACTTTTAAGAACGAAACAGAGAGGTTATGCTCTTGATGATATGGAACATGAATTCGGTATTAAGTGCATTGCAATGCCTGTCTTTGATAGAACTAAAAATGTTTATGCTGCGGTTAGTATAAGTGGAATGGCAAATCATTTTACTGATGCGAATATTGCAGAATGGGCAATACTTTTAAAAAAATATATTCGTAAAATAGAAAGTAGGCTATAAAGTCTGAAATCGAGTATTAAAAATCCGTCAAAGTATTTTCTTAAATATTTGGCGGATTTTTAGTACAGTTTTGGTTGATTTAAAGTATATTGTTAAATAGGGATGGGATAGCAACGATAATTTTTAGATATTCAATTTTGGGGACTGGTTGTATATGAATGAAGAATGATGTATAGTATTAAAAAAGAGTTTTAGATATATGTGATATACACAAGTTCTGCTGCTTTTGTTATATAGAACAATTGAATGGGAAAGTTAAAAAATTACTTATTTATAATTAGAAAAATGTATAATAAAAGAAAACAGGGAGGTTTTTACATGAAGGTATTAAATTATGGTTCATTGAACGTGGATTATGTATATTCTGTGGATCACATTATTGTAGGAGGAGAAACACAGCATTCTTCCAAGCTGGAGGTTTTCAGTGGGGGAAAGGGACTGAATCAGTCCATAGCTCTGGCGAAGGCAGGTGTGTCGGTTTATCATGCGGGAATTGTAGGATCAGATGGGGATATTCTGCTAGATGCATGTAAGGAAGCGGGAGTAAATACCAAATATATCCGCAGGCTGCCGGTTAAGGGTGGACATACTATGATCCAGGTGGATAAGAATGCACAGAACTGCATTATTCTCTATGGCGGAACAAATCAGATGCAGACCAGAGAATTTGTAGACGAAGTGCTTGCAGATTTTGGCGAGGGAGATTATCTGCTTCTTCAAAATGAAATTAATATGTTGGATTATATTATTGATCAGGCGTATGAGAAAAAAATGAAGATTGTTATGAATCCATCTCCATTTGATGATAAGCTGAATACCTGTGACCTGGGCAAGGTTTACCTGTTTCTGCTGAATGAAATTGAGGGTGAGCAGATTACAGGATACAAGGATAAGAATCAGATCCTGGATGCTATGGCAGAGAAATTTCCCAATGCCCGTTTTGTGCTGACACTGGGCAGTGATGGAGCTGTTTATTATGACGGAAAGGAAAAAGTATTCCAGGATATCTTCAAGGTAAAAGCTGTAGATACCACAGCAGCAGGTGATACGTTTACCGGATATTTCATTGCTGCAGTTATTGAGGGCAGAAGTGTTCAGGAGGCTCTGAGGATGGCTGCCAAGGCTTCGTCCATTGCAGTTTCCAGACCTGGGGCAACTCCTTCCATCCCGGCAATGGATGAAGTGAAAAGAGAACTGGGGATGGTTGAATAACTGCGCATCACATGTCTGTTATTTTCAGAGGTGTTGATAAAAAGTAGAAAGGACACAGAAGATGGACTACAGTTTTAACAGCAGAGTCAGATACAGTGAAACAGGTGAGGATGGCAGGTTGACATTGCCGGGAGTTTTGAATTATTTTCAGGATTGCAGTACATTTCATGCGGAGTCGATCGGGCTGGGCGGCAATGTACTGAAAAACAGAGACAGGGCATGGGTTCTTTCTTCCTGGCAGGTGGTTGTTGAGGAATATCCGGTGCTGGGAACGGAAATCAGGATCAGGACTGCACCATATGCATTTAAAGGATTTATGGGTATGCGTAATTTTGTCATGGAAACAACTGATGGGAAAAAGCTTGCCTGGGCAAACACCAACTGGACATATCTGACGATCAGCACAGGAATTCCCACAAGGCTGACTCCGGCAGATACAGATGGATATGTGCTCAGTGAAAAGCTGGAAATGGATTATGCTCCGAGAAAAATCAAATTGCCGGAAGACATGATACCGCAGGAAGCTTTTGCTGTGCAGAAACATCATCTGGATACGAACCATCATGTGAATAACTGTCAGTACATTTGTATGGCAGAAGATTTTTTGCCCACAGATTTTGAAATATATCAGATGCGTGCAGAATATAAAATGCAGGCAAAGCTGGGAGATGCTATCTGTCCGAAAGTGAAAACAGAAGCTGAAAAGATAGTTGTATCACTGGATGACACAGAAGGAAAGCCATATGCGATTGTAGAATTTCAGCATAAGAAGCAGGAGCTATTGTAATTTTTTAAAATAGTGAACATACAAGTTGGTACATGTACCGTACAAGTGCTATAATACAGATACCAAGAGATTTTCCGGGCGGGATATGCAGAAAAACCGGAACATCTGAAAGCTATTGTAAAAGAATATCTGAAAAGCAAAAGGAGAGGTACGAATCATGCTGGAGAAATTAAAAGAGGAAGTTTACAAAGCAAATATGGATCTTCCGAAATATGGACTTGTTACATTTACATGGGGAAATGTAAGTGGAATTGACAGAGAATCAGGACTTTTTGTTATTAAACCAAGTGGAGTTGACTATGATCTTCTGACACCGGATGATATGGTCGTTGTAGACCTGGACGGAAACAAGGTAGAAGGAAAATACAATCCATCTTCTGATACAGCAACTCATGTAGAACTGTACAAAGCGTTCCCGAACATTGGAGGAGTTGTACATACACATTCTTCATGGGCAACAAGCTGGGCACAGGCTGGAAGAGCAATTCCATGTTATGGAACCACACACGCAGATTATATTTATGGTGAAGTCCCATGTGCACGCTGTCTGGAAGGCAAAGAATTTGAAGAATATGAGAAAAACACAGGACTTCTGATCGTTGATCTGTTCAAGGATAAAGATTATGAAGCAGTGCCTGCAGTACTTTGCAAAAACCATGGACCATTTGCATGGGGTAAGGATGCTCATGAAGCAGTACATAACGCAGTTGTTCTTGAAGAAGTTGCCAAGATGGCATCCCGCTGTGAGTTGATCAATCCACAGGTAAAACCTGCTCCACAGGATCTGCAGGATAAGCACTACTTTAGAAAACATGGTGCAAATGCATATTATGGACAGGGTAATAATAAATAAGAGATAGAATTATCTGAGGAAGAAGCGTAAGTATCAGTAAATGCTGGTTCGGACGCTTCTTTATTTTTTAACCGAATCAAGTAGCGAAGCGGATTGCGAATATCCGTTTGATAAAAAAGAGAGATCTCTCTATGCACAAAATACAAAGGTGGCATTGTGCCGCCTTTGTATTTTGTGTTATACTGAAATATAAAATTAATGTCAGTGAATGATACTGTATGGTGTATTTGAAAATATATCATCACAACAGAAATGGAGATTATATGATAGAGTTAGGAAAAAAACAGAAATTAACAGTAGTGAAGTCCGTAGATTTCGGTGTATATCTGGGTGAGGATATGCAGGCAGATGCAAAGAATCGTGTCCTTCTTCCGTCCAGACAGGTTCCGGAAGGAACAAAGGAAGGCGACAGCATGGAAGCATTTATCTACAAGGATTCTCAGGACCGTCTTATTGCAACAACAAAAGAACCAAAGCTTCAGGTAGGTCAGACAGCAGTTCTGAAAGTCTCTCAGGTAACAAGGATTGGTGCATTCCTTGACTGGGGACTGGAGAAAGATCTTCTGCTTCCATATCATGAGCAGACTCTGAAAGTAAGAGAAGGAGAGGATGTATTGGTAGCTCTTTACATCGACAAGAGCAGCCGTCTCTGTGCAACTATGAAGGTTTATCATTATCTTTCCACCAGAACTCCTTATGTAGTGGGAGATATGGTGAAGGGCCGTGTCTATGAGATCAGTGACAGATTCGGTGTATTTGTGGCAGTTGATGATAAATATTCTGCACTGATCCCAGCAAGAGAAGCCAAGGGAAAATACCGTCCGGGCAAGATCCTTGAGCTGCGTGTCAGTGAAGTAAAAGAAGACGGAAAAATGAATGTCACAGACCGTCAGAAAGCATATCTGCAGATCAATGAGGATGCAGAAAATGTCCTTGAAGTGATCAATGAATTTGCAGGTGTTCTTCCATTTGATGACAAGGCATCACCGGAGGTGATTCAGAGAGAATTTGGTTTGAGCAAGGGAGCATTTAAACGTGCCATTGGTCATTTGATGAAGGAAGGCAAAGTAGAGATTAAAGATAAGAGAATCTACGCAAAATAATAACAGAACTCTAAGAGAGTTAAATTTATAAAAATATGCTGCCATGAAATTGCAGATATCAGAACAGGAGAGAAATAGAGTTGGAGTTTACACATCTTCATGTCCATACAGAATACAGTCTGCTGGATGGTTCCAATAAAATAAAAGAATATGTAGCCCGTGTCAAAGAGCTTGGCATGGACAGTGCGGCGATCACAGATCATGGAGTTATGTACGGTGTGATTGATTTTTATCGCGCAGCAAGGGCCGAGGGAATCAATCCGATTCTGGGATGTGAGGTTTATGTAGCTCCCGGATCCAGATTTGACCGTGAAGCAGGAAGCGGCGAGGACAGATACTACCACCTGGTTCTTCTGGCAGAAAATAATCAGGGGTATGCAAATCTGATGAAGATAGTATCAAAGGGGTTCACAGAAGGTTTCTATTATAAACCTCGAGTAGACCTTGCAGTATTAAAAGAATACCATGAGGGAATTATCGCATTAAGTGCCTGCCTGGCAGGTGAAGTGGCCAGATATCTTCAGAGAGGAATGTACGAAGATGCAAAGGCAGCAGCTCTTCGTTATCAGGATATTTTTGGTAAAGACAATTTCTTTCTGGAATTACAGGATCATGGAATCCCTGCGCAGAGACTGGTAAATCAGGAACTTCTCCGTATGCACGAAGAAACAGGGATTGACCTTGTGGCAACTAATGATGTGCATTATACAAGGGCGGAGGATGCTGATCCTCATGATATTCTTCTCTGCCTGCAGACAAACAAGAAACTGGCAGACGAGGACAGAATGCGTTATGAGGGTGGTCAGTATTATGTGAAATCTCCTGAGGAAATGGCAGAACTTTTCCCATATGCTCTGGAAGCATTGGAGAATACCCATAAGATTGCACAGAGATGTCATGTTGAGATTGAATTTGGCGTGACCAAGCTTCCAAGATTCGATGTGCCGGATGGTCTTACATCCTGGGAATATCTTAATAAATTATGCTTCGAGGGACTGGAGGAACGCTATCAGCCGGTTACAGAGGAATTAAAAACCCGTTTGAATTACGAATTATCTACTATAAAAAATATGGGCTATGTAGATTACTTCCTTATAGTATGGGATTTCATCAAATATGCCCGTGATCATGACATTATGGTAGGCCCGGGACGTGGTTCTGCAGCAGGAAGTCTTGTTGCTTATACCTTAGGCATCACACAGCTTGATCCTATACGCTATGATCTGCTCTTTGAGCGATTCCTGAATCCGGAACGAGTATCCATGCCTGATATTGACGTTGACTTTTGCTTCGAAAGAAGGCAGGAGGTTATTGAATATGTCCGCCGTAAATATGGGGATGACTGTGTGGTTCAGATCGTTACCTTTGGTACTCTGGCAGCCCGTGGTGTGATCCGGGATGTGGGCCGTGTACTGGATATGCCTTATGCACAGGTGGATTCCATTGCGAAAATGATCCCGCAGGAATTAAATATCACGATAGATAAAGCCCTTACTATGAACCCTGAGCTGAAAAAAGCATACGAGGAGCAGGATGAAATTCATTATCTGATCGATATGGCAAGACGTCTGGAGGGACTTCCGCGTCATACCTCCATGCATGCGGCAGGTGTGGTCATCAGCCAGAAGGATGTATCAGAATATGTACCGCTTTCCAGAGCATCAGACGGTTCTATTGTCACTCAGTTTACCATGACAACACTGGAGGAACTGGGACTTCTGAAAATGGACTTCCTGGGACTTCGTACCCTGACTGTGATCCAGAATGCAGTAAAGCTGATCCAGAAGGATGCAGGTGTCACTCTGGACATGCAGAAGATTGATTATGATGATAAAAAGGTTCTGGATTCCCTTGGTACCGGCCGTTCTGACGGTGTATTCCAGCTTGAAAGTGCGGGAATGAAGAACTTCATGAAGGAACTGAAGCCTCAGAGCCTGGAAGATGTGATCGCGGGAATTTCCCTTTACCGTCCGGGTCCTATGGATTTCATCCCTCAGTACATCCGTGGTAAAAACCGTCCGGATACCATCCGCTACGACTGCCCTCAGCTGGAGTCAATCCTGAAGCCTACGTATGGGTGTATTGTCTATCAGGAGCAGGTTATGCAGATCGTCCGTAATCTGGCAGGTTATACTCTGGGCCGAAGCGACCTGGTGCGCCGTGCAATGTCCAAAAAGAAGGCTTCTGTCATGGAAAAGGAGCGCCAGAGCTTTGTTTATGGAAATGAAGCAGAGGGAGTTCCCGGATGTATTGCAAATGGAATTGATGAGAAAACTGCAAATAAGATCTATGATGATATGATTGATTTTGCAAAGTATGCCTTTAATAAGTCCCATGCAGCAGCCTATGCAGTTGTTTCCTACCAGACAGCATATCTGAAGTACTATTATCCTGTAGAATTTATGGCTGCACTTATGACATCGGTTATTGATTTCCCAAATAAGGTTGCTGAATATATTCTGGTCTGCAGACAGATGGGGATTAAGATCCTGCCGCCGGATGTGAACTGTGGAATGTATGGATTCTCTGTAGATAACGGTGCGATCCGATATGGCCTGTCCGCGATCAAAAGTGTGGGACGACCGGTGATCGAAGCTCTGGTAAAGGAGAGGGAAGATAATGGTCAGTATCAATCCCTGAAGGATTTTATGGAGCGTAATTCTTCACAGATAAATAAGAGAGCAATAGAGAATTTTATCAAAGCGGGAGCTCTGGATTGTCTGGAGGGTAACCGTCGTCAGAAAATGATGGTCTACCAGCAGATTTCTGACAGTATCAGTCTGGAAAAGAAGAACTCCCTGGTAGGTCAGATGAGTCTGTTTGATCTGGTGAGCGAGGAGGAAAAAAAGGAATTCGAAATCAGGATGCCCAATGTAGAGGAATATAATAAAGAAGAAATTCTTGCCTTTGAAAAAGATGTACTGGGTATTTATCTGAGCGGACATCCTCTGGAGAGCTGCAGAGGAATAATGGAGAAAACCATCACAGCCAGAACTTCGGATTTTCAGCCAGATGAGGAAACAAACCTGCCAAAAGTAATGGACAGTCAGAAGGTTATCATTGGTGGAATGATTACCGAGAAAACTATAAAGTATACAAAAAATAATAAAGTGATGGCATTCCTGACAGTGGAGGATCTGGTGGGAACTGTAGAGGTTGTAGTATTTCCCAGAGACTATGAGAAAAGCCAGAGTCTTTTGAATGAAGACGGTAAAGTTTTTATCCAGGGAAGAGTCTCTGCTGAAGATGACAAGGCCAGTAAGCTGATTCTGGAGAAAATCAGATCTTTTGATGAGGTTCCGAGAGAGCTATGGATACAGTTCGACAGCCGCAGTGACTATGGCGAAAAGGAACCACAGCTGCTCCGGGATCTGCAGATGTCTCCGGGAAATTCCGGTGTGGTGGTCTATCTGAAGGATGTAAAAGCCATGAAAAAGCTTCCCATGAACTGGCAGGTACAGATACAGGAGCCCTGGTTGAGTCAGATGAGCGAAAAATATGGTAAAACCAATGTTAAAGTTGTAGAAAGAGGATTGAAAAAATTTTAGAAATGCGCTAAACTAATACGCGAATATGTGTATAGTAAATTGAGATGATAGATTCAGAAGATGGAGGAAGAAAAGATGGCAGAAAAAAAGATTAAAACCATTGGTGTCCTCACCAGCGGTGGTGACGCACCTGGAATGAACGCTGCAATCCGTGCGGTAGTCAGAAGAGGTTTAAGCAATGGACTTAATGTAAAGGGTATTCTTAAAGGATACAATGGTCTGCTGAACGAAGAGATTATCGACATGAGCGCCAAGGACGTTTCTGACACGATCGAACGTGGAGGTACAGTCCTTTATACAGCACGTTGTGCAGAGTTCCGTACAGAAGAGGGACAGAAACGAGGTGCTGAAATCTGCAGAAAGCATGGTATTGACGGACTTGTGGTTATCGGTGGTGACGGATCCTTTGCAGGTGCACAGAAGCTTGCTAATCTGGGAATAAATACCATTGGATTACCGGGAACTATTGATCTTGATATTGCATGTACTGAATATACAATAGGTTTCGATACAGCTGTTAATACAGCAATGGAAGCAATTGACAAGGTTCGTGATACTTCTACTTCTCATGAGAGATGCAGTATTATCGAGGTTATGGGCCGTGGAGCAGGTTATCTGGCTCTGTGGTGCGGTATTGCAAATGGTGCTGAGGACGTTTTGATTCCTGAAAAATATGACTATGATGAGCAGAAGCTGATCAATAATATTATTGAAAGCCGTAAGAAAGGCAAGAAGCACCATATTATTATCAATGCAGAGGGTATCGGACATTCTGAGGCTATGGCAAAGCGTATTGAAGCTGCTACAGGTATTGAGACTCGTGCTACTATCCTGGGACACATGCAGCGTGGTGGAAGCCCTACATGTAAAGACCGTGTATATGCATCAATGATGGGAGCTTTAGCTGTAGATCTTCTTATTGCAGGCAAGACATGCCGAGTTGTTGGATATCGTCATGGTGAGTTCGTAGACTTCGATATCAATGAAGCACTGGCTATGCAGAAGGGTATCTCTGATTACCAGTGGGAAGTATGCCAGTCACTTTCTCATAATTATGATAAAAATAATAAATAACAAATGAATAATAAAATGCAGTTAAATGACAGACTGCATAAATTAAATACTGCTCAGATAATTACTTTTGGTTTTGCAGGAGTGATTATCTTGGGGGGATTGCTCCTGTGGCTGCCCATTTGTGCGGCACCCGGGAATCATACTTCTTTTTCCGATGCAATGTTCACAGCGACTACCTGTGTCTGCGTGACCGGGCTGGTCACAGTAGTAACAGCATCACACTGGTCCATGGCAGGCAGAGTGATCATTCTGCTGCTGATCCAGATTGGAGGTGTGGGACTGATCTCCCTGGGCAGTATTATTTTTATAAGTCTGCGGAAAAAAATATCATTAAGAAACCGCCGTATTATACAAGAGTCTTATAACCTGGATAGAATGAGCGGGATGGTGGTTGTGGTGAAGAGAGTACTGCTCTGTGTTTTTGGAGCAGAGGGAATCGGGACAGTATGCTATGCTTTTCGGTTTGTACCGCAGTTTGGTCTGGTAAGAGGAGTTGGACAGTCTGTTTTTACAGCAGTATCAGCCTTCTGTAATGCAGGAATTGATATGCTGGGTGAGGAGAGTCTGGCGCCTTATGTGTCCGACCCTGTTGTAAATTTTACAACTATGGGACTGATCATTATGTCCGGACTTGGATTTGTGGTCTGGTGGGATCTTTGGGATAAGATAAAAAAAGTATTTCACGGAAAGCTTTCTGTTGGCAGGATATATCGTTCTCTGCGGCTTCACAGCAAAATCGTTGTTACAATGACTGCGATTCTGGTTATAGGTGGTACGGTGCTGATCTTTCTGTTTGATTTTCATAACCCGGACAGTATGGGTGGGTATTCTACAGGAACAAAGCTTATGGCATCCATGTTCCAGGCTGTGACAACCAGAACTGCAGGATTTTTTACCATAAGTCAGGAGCGGTTTTCTAATGCAACCTACTTGTTGTGTCTGCTGCTGATGATTATAGGTGGTTCGCCTATGGGTACTGCCGGCGGAATCAAAACGACTACCATTGCAGTCCTTGCAATGAGCCTTTTTGCAAATCTGCGGGGGAAAAACGATGTGGAAGCCCATAACAGGAGAATCAGGGAGAGTTATCTGCGCTCTGCGATTGTAGTGGCAGGTATGGGGCTTTTTACGGTATTTGTAATGAGTGTCCTGCTCTGCGCAGCTATGCCTGAAGCACCTGTGGCAGATGTGATCTATGAAATTACCTCTGCAGCAGCTACTGTTGGTCTGAGCCGGGGACTGACTCCGCAGTTGAGCACAGCAGGTAAATGGATTGTGATTATTACCATGTATCTGGGAAGAATTGGTCCTCTGACACTGGGAACAGCGGTGACAGTACGTGCTCAGAAAAGATCTCCCAATGCACATCTGGCTGAGGAAGATATTATGATCGGTTAGGTTATGAATATAAGGAGGACGGCAGGATATGAATAGCAGATCCTATGCGGTGATCGGACTGGGGCAGTTCGGGATGACAGTAGCACTTACATTGGCGGATGCCGGCTGTGATGTATTAGCGATTGATGACAGAGAGGAAAATGTACAGGACATTGCGGAGAAGGTTTCCTATGCTGTGAAAGCAGATGTGAAGGAACCGGGAATCCTGCAGTCTGTGGGGGTCCAGAATGTGGATGTGGCTGTGATCGCAGTGGCAGAGAATATGGAAGCCAGTATTATAGCCACTATGCAGGTGAAGGAGCTGGGAGTACCTTTTGTAATGGCGAAAGCCATGAATGCACTTCACGGCAGAATTCTGGAGAAGATCGGTGCAGATAAGGTGATATATCCGGAGCAGTCCATGGGAGTCCGGGTTGCCAGAAACCTTCTGTCCAGCGGATTCTTGGATACCTTTGAATTGTCACCGGAGTTTAGTATGGCGGAATTTAAAATTCCTGACAGTTGGGTTGGTAAAACTTTACGTGACCTGAAAATCAGAGAGAAAAATAAAATCAATTTGGTAGGACTGAAGCAGGGAAATGATGTAGATATTAATCCCAGTCCTATTGAACCGCTGCCGGCAGACTGCACAGTGATGGCAATAGGAAAAAACGAGGACCTGAATAAGGTTTCCGGAAATTGAGGATAAAATATGATTACCAGTGTAAATAACGGACAGGTAAAAAATATTATACAGTTAAACCAGAAGACAAAAGCCCGGAGAGAACAAGGGCTTTTTGTTGCAGAGGGACGAAAGATGTTTGGAGAAGCTCCGGCAGACTGGATCGAGAAGGTGTACGTGTCAGAGACACTGACTTCTGATCCGGTATTGATGGAGCAGGTAGAGAAGCTTCCCTATGATATTGTGGCAGACTCTGTTTTTCGGCAGATGAGCGATACCCAGACACCCCAGGGAATCCTTACCGTGTTAAGAAGACCTTCCTATACTCTGGAAGACATTCTGGGAGGTAAGAATCCTTTGGTTATGGTTTTGGAGGATCTGCAGGATCCCGGAAATGCAGGGACTATTCTCAGAACAGGGGAAGGTGCCGGGGTAAGCGGGGTTCTTCTTACCAGAACCTGCGTGGATATTACAAATCCCAAAGTAATAAGATCTACCATGGGATCTGTCTACAGAATGCCTTTTCTATATGTAGAAAGTGTGGTATCATTGACTCAGGAACTGAAAAAACATAATATCCGTACCTTTGCCGCACATTTGAAAGGGCGCAATTCCTATGACCAGGAATCTTATACAGGAGGAACGGCCTTTCTCATTGGTAATGAAGGAAAAGGACTGACAGAGGAAGCAGCAAACAGTGCAGACTGTCTGATCCGTATTCCTATGTGTGGAAAAGTGGAATCTTTGAATGCTGCTATGGCTTCGGGGATTCTGATGTACGAGGCTGCGCGTCAGAGACGGCAGCAGTAAGCCTTGGAAAGGGGGAGTTTCATGCAACCTTTGATCTGGCTGGGTATTCTGGCGGGACTGCTTTTTATAGAAGCGATTACCGCAGGACTCACCACCATCTGGTTTGCCGGAGGGGCATTGATCGCAGCGATTGCGTCTTATGCCGGGGCAAATCTGACAATACAGATTTTACTTTTTCTCTGTGTTTCTGTGGTACTTCTGATTTTTACCAGACCGGTAGCTATGAGGTATTTTAATAAAGAAACCGTACAGACAAATGCAAACAGTCTGATAGGGAAAAAAGCAGTCGTGATCCAGGAGATTGACAATCTGGCACAAACCGGTCAGGTACGGATCAATGACATTGAATGGACTGCCCGGTCTGTGGATGACGGAGTAAAAATTGAAAAAGATACCATAGTAGAGATCCGGGAGATCCAGGGTGTGAAGCTTATCGTAAGAAAGACAGACCAACCGTAATTGAGAATAAGGAGGATAGAGTTATGGGCGGAGCAATATTTCTGATTGTAATTATTGTGATTGTAGCATGGGTGCTTGCATCCTGTATTCGCATTGTGCCGCAGGCATATGCAGTGATCCTGGAGAGACTGGGAGCTTATCAGGCTACCTGGAGCACAGGTATTCATTTCAAAGTACCTTTTATTGAGCGCGTGGCAAGAAAGGTGAATCTGAAAGAGCAGGTTGTAGATTTTCCACCGCAGCCGGTTATTACCAAAGACAATGTAACTATGCAGATTGATACTGTTGTGTTTTTCCAGATTACAGATCCCAAGCTTTATACTTACGGTGTAGAGAATCCAATCATGGCTATTGAGAATCTGTCTGCTACAACATTGAGAAATATTATTGGTGACATGGAACTGGATGAGACCCTCACTTCCCGTGAAACCATCAATACCAAAATGAGAGCTTCTCTGGATGAGGCTACTGATCCATGGGGAATTAAGGTAAATCGTGTGGAGCTGAAAAACATTATTCCGCCGGCTGCCATTCAAGATGCTATGGAGAAGCAGATGAAAGCAGAGCGTGAGCGTCGAGAAGCGATTCTGATCGCAGAAGGCCAGAAGAAATCAACAATCCTTGTGGCAGAGGGTAAGAAACAGTCTGCGATTCTGGATGCAGAGGCTGAAAAACAGGCAGCCATCCTTCGGGCAGAGGCTCAGAAAGAACGTATGATCAAAGAGGCTGAAGGTCAGGCAGAGGCAGTACTGAAAGTACAGAATGCCAATGCGGAAGGTATCCGCATGATCCGTGAGGCAGGCGCTGACCAGGCAGTGCTTACATTGAAGAGTCTGGAAGCCTTTGCCAAGGCTGCAGACGGAAAATCAACCAAGATCATTATCCCTTCAGATATTCAGGGAATCGCCGGTCTGGCAAGCTCTCTGAAGGAGATCATCACTGAGCCGGAGAATAAATAATATTAACGAACAGTAGTAAGCAATTGACATCGAGGAGAAGATTATTATGAACTTAAAAGGAAGAAATTTTCTGACATTAAAAGATTTTACACCGGAGGAAATTACCTATCTGATCGATCTGGCCGCAGAGCTGAAGGCAAAGAAAAAAGCCGGAGAGCTTCATGAATATTACAGAGGAAAAAATATTGCACTTATTTTTGAAAAAACAAGTACAAGAACCCGTTGCTCCTTTGAGGTAGCTGCCCATGATCTGGGAATGGGAAGTACCTATCTGGATCCTTCAGGATCTCAGATAGGAAAGAAAGAGAGCATTGCAGATACAGCCAGAGTTCTGGGAAGAATGTATGATGGTATTGAATATCGCGGTTATGGACAGGATATTGTAGAGGAACTTGCAAAATATGCCGGAATTCCTGTATGGAATGGTCTGACAAATGAATATCATCCTACACAGATGCTGGCAGATATGCTTACGATCCGTGAGCATTTTGGAGATCTGAAGGGACGTAAGCTGGTATATATGGGAGATGCCCGATACAATATGGGAAATTCCCTGATGATCGCCTGCACAAAACTGGGCATGCATTTTGTAGCCTGCACTACAGAGAGATATTTTCCAAATGCAGAGCTGGTAGCACTGTGTGAAAAATATGCCCAGGCTTCCGGCGGAAGTGTTACTCTGACAGAAGATGTGGAGGTAGGAACAAAGGATGCAGATGTGATCTATACAGATGTATGGGTTTCTATGGGAGAGCCGGATGAAATCTGGGAAGAGAGAATCCGTGACCTTACACCTTATAAGGTAACAGCACAGGTTATGAAAAATGCCGGTGAGAAAGCAATCTTCCTTCATTGTCTTCCTGCTTTTCACGATCTGAAGACAAAGATCGGCAAAGAGATGGGTGAAAGATTCAATCTGACAGATATGGAAGTGACAGACGAAGTATTTGAATCTGCACAGTCCAAGGTATTTGATGAAGCTGAGAACCGTATGCATACTATCAAAGCTGTGATGGTTGCTACTTTGGGAGAACCGGAGAAGGAATAATCGTGTTAAAATCAGCAGAATATAATGAGAAAACAATATCACAGGCAATCAAGACAAAATGGGCGGGCAAAACCGTCTATTTTGCTGAAAAGGTGGATTCTACCAATTCCTGGATCAAGAGACTGTCAAAGGAAGGGGCAGAGCACGGAACTCTGGCAGTAGCAGAGTTCCAGTCTGCAGGCCGGGGACGTTTTGACAGAAAATGGGAAGCGCCGGAGGGCAGTTCTGTTATGATGACGATTCTCCTCCGTCCGGAATTTGAACCTCAGTATGCATCTATGCTGACCCTGGTCATGGGACTTGCTGTTGCGCAGGCAGTGGATGAGTTAGGATTTAAAGTAAGTATTAAGTGGCCAAATGATGTGGTGCTTTCCAGAAAGAAAATCTGTGGGATTCTGACTGAGATGGGAACTAACGGTACAAAGATTGGTTATGTACTTATCGGAGTGGGAATTAATGTGAATCTTTGGGAATTTCCGGAGGAAATGCAGGATAAAGCAACTTCTCTTGCTATGGAAAGTGGACAGGAGTATAACCGTAATCAGATCATCGGGCTTGTGATGAAACATTTTGAAGAGGATTATGAGCGCTTCATTCAGACCTGTGATTTTGAAAATCTTCTGGAAGAATACCACAGGATCCTGGCTAATCTTAACCAGCCGGTAAGAGTTCTTAACGGTGCAGACAGTTTTGAAGGAGTTTCCAGAGGAATTGATACAAAGGGGGAACTTCTGGTAGAAAAAGCGGATGGAACAGTGACAAAGATCAGCGCAGGGGAGGTATCTGTGCGGGGATTATACAGTTATGTATGATTGAGAAATGTATTAGGAGGAAATATTTTTATGTATCAGGATAATATTGTGCTCTGTGGTGCAAGCGCTTATGAGCAGAAATTTTATTTTAACCAGGATTTTAATGCCCTTCCGGATCATGTGAAAAAGGAATTGCAGATTATGTGTGTCCTTTTTACAGAGGATGTGGGAGGAATTCTTACATTGGAGTTTGCTCAGGATGGAACTCTGGAATTCAAAACAGAGGCATTGGAGGCAGACGCCCGTTATGATGAGATTGGCAGTGCTCTGAAAATCAAGCAGATCCAGACTGAGAAAAAAGAACTGCTGGAATCTCTGGAAATGTATTATAGAGTATTTTTCCTGGGAGATATTACAGAGGATGACCTGAAGAAAGTTCCGCACAGCGAGGAATAAATATGGAAGCAGGATTAAAAGAGACACAGTGTAACCACAGACAGAAGGAGATCCGGGGAAGGGATATGAGCTGGAAAATTGGCAATGTACGAATTGAGAATCCGTTTGTACTGGCACCTATGGCAGGAGTGACGGATATGCCATTCCGTACACTGTGTAAGGAACAGGGAGCGGGATTAATCTGTATGGAAATGATCAGTGCCAAAGCCATTTTTTTCCATAATAAAAACACCATTGCCTTGATGAAAATTGATCCCTGTGAACATCCGGTATCCATGCAGCTTTTTGGCAGTGAGCCGGAATTGATGGCAGAGGTTGCGAAATCCATTGAGGATAAGGATTTTGATATTTTGGATATTAATATGGGCTGCCCGGTACCCAAGGTGGTAAACAATGGAGAGGGCTCAGCATTACTGAAGAATCCGGAGTTGATTGTGCAGATTATAAAAAGTGTGTCTTCTGCTATTCAAAAGCCTGTGACTGTAAAAGTGCGTATTGGTTTCGAAAATGCACCGGTGGACATTGTGGAAATTGCCAGGCGGGCAGAGGATGCCGGGGCAGCAGCCATTGCTGTTCATGGCAGGACCAGACAGCAGTACTATTCCGGCACAGCAGACTGGGATATAATTCGTCAGGTCAAAGAGGCAGTTTCTATTCCTGTGATTGGAAACGGAGATGTAGATTCACCGTTGAAAGCGGAAGCACTGCTGAAGCAGACTGGCTGTGATGGAGTAATGATTGGAAGGGCTGTCAGGGGAAATCCCTGGATTTTCCGGGAAATGAACCATTATTTCCAAACTGGAGAGCTTTTACCCAGACCTTCCTCAGAGGAGATCAGGGAAATGATCCTGCGCCATGCCAGAGCGCAGATTGCGTTAAAGGGAGAGTTTACAGGAATCCGGGAAATGCGTAAGCATGTAGCCTGGTATACAGCCGGTATGAGACACAGTGCAGGATTGAGAAGAGCGTCCAATACAATAGAAAATTATGAAGCACTACAGGAGTTGCTGATGAAATTATAATGTCAGCATTTATGAGTTGTTATGAAAAGTGGTTACTGAGAACGAAGTGAACAGTAACGAAAAGTGCCCGGAATGCTTGACAATCCGGGGGCTTTTTTGTATAATACAGAAATTGTGAATATCCTAGAATAAGTCTGCCCTTTTTTAGGTATGATGTATCGGGGAACACATAAATCCATGTAATGATCCGGTTGCCATAAGTGCATGAGAGAATCCGGATATTGAAAGGGAGTAAGGTTATAATGGAAGAAAAGAAGAACTTACTGACTTATGCAGGACTTAAAAAACTGGAAGAAGAGCTGCATGATTTAAAGGTAGTAAAGAGAAAAGAAGTAGCAGAAAAGATTAAGGAAGCCAGAGAACAGGGCGATTTATCTGAGAATGCTGAGTATGATGCAGCAAAAGACGAACAGAGAGACATTGAAGCACGTATTGAAGAGATTGAGAAAATCTTAAAAAATGCAGAGGTTGTAGTAGAAGATGAGGTTGATCTTGACAGAATCAACGTTGGCTGCAAGGTAAAAGTACACGATTATGAATTTGAAGAAGATATAGAGCTGAAGATTGTAGGTTCCACAGAGGCAAACAGCCTGGAAGGCAAGATCTCTAATGAATCTCCTGTTGGAAAAGCACTGATGGGTGCACATACAGGTGATGTGGTAGAGGTAGAGATGCCGTCCGGAATCATGAAATACAAAGTTCTGGAGATTCAGAGAAATATATAAGACACAGAGAGACACAAATATATAAGGAGGAACCAAGGTGGCACAGCAGAAGCAGCAGGAACAGGATTTAAACCAGTTACTGAAGGTTCGCCGGGATAAACTGGCAGAGCTTCAGGCCAACGGCAGGGATCCGTTTCAGATCACAAAATTTGACCAGACACATCATTCACTGGAAGTAAAAGAGCTTTATGAAGCACATGAGAAAGAACTGTTAAAGGATCGTACAGAGCCGGACGTAGCAAATCTTGACGAAGAGCAGGCAAAGGAAGCCCTGAAGAAAGATTACGAAGAAAGAAGAAGCATTATGGATGCCAGCCCAATCCATGTATCTATTGCTGGCCGTATGATGTTTAAACGTGTTATGGGAAAAGCTTCTTTCTGCAATATCCAGGATTTACAGGGAAATATTCAGGTATATGTAGCAAGAGATGCCATTGGGGCAGACTCCTATGCAGATTTCAAGAAATCTGATATCGGCGATATTTTTGGTCTGGAAGGCTTTGCATTCAGAACCAGAACAGGTGAAATTTCTATTCACGCAGAGAAGATGACTCTTCTTTCCAAGAGCTTACAGATCCTTCCTGAGAAATTCC
>OLOY01000226.1_pt1 | contig 50740 bp, 50 predicted proteins | sample 1672771 | NCBI WGS metagenome assembly OLOY01 (sample SAMEA3136722, study PRJEB25190) | human gut metagenome
TTCCGCCACGGCGGCCCCCGCTGCGCCTGCCGCTGTTTCTGCTGCTCCCGCCGTTGCGTCGAGCGACGTGAAGGCGAAACTTTCCAACCCGGCCGCCCTGCAGCGCGGATGGCAAACCGCGCTTGCCGATTTGAAGCGCCAGCGAGCCGCTTATGGCGCGCTGCTGCTTTCGGCGCGTATCGTGGCCGAGCCTGATGCGTCGGGAATTGCCATCGAATTTTCGCCCGAGAATTCGTTCGCGTTTTCTGCCGCCCAGAACCCCGACATTACCGCCGCAATCGAGTCGGCGCTTTCCGCGTCATTCGGCGGCCCTGTTCCGTTCCGCGTGACTCAGGGTTCTGCGGCCGGTGGCGCTGCTCCCGTCGCATCTGCGTCCGCGCCGGCGCCCACTGCTCCCACTGCTCCGGCTGCTTCGGCTGCTGTGCACCGCGCTCAGCAATCGGTTCGAGCCCAGGCGCCTTCGGCCGGCCCTTCGCGCCAAGCGCCGCAGGCCGTCGCCGCACCGCCGTGGGAAGATGACGTGGTGCCGTACACCGACGCCGATATCGCTGCCTACATGCCTGAAGGGGAGCAGCCCCCTTTTACTGAGCCTGATGCGAGCCTAACCGCTGGGGCGCCGTCGCATCGGGAAGCCGCGTCCCAGTCTGGCGAGCCTGCCGTCTTCGCGAAACCTGCGAAAAACAATCCCTTCGCAGGAAGGAAAATGCCTGAAGGCATCGGAAGGGGAGTGCCAGCGCAGCCCGAGGCGACGGCTCGGGCAACCGAGCCAACCGTTTCTTCGAGCGCTGGCCAGGCGTCGAAGACCGCGCCTGAGAGCGCGCCCGCGAAGAAGCGCAAAACTGCTGCCGACAAGCTCGCCGAGGCGGTTGCGGAATTCGGCGATGCGATGCTCGTGGTGGGCCCCGATCCGGTTGACCCGTTCCCTGTGGCGCTGGAGCTTGGTTTCGATTCTGCCCCTGACCCGAAGAAAAAGGCCAAGGGCATGGTGAAGCCCAAAGGCTGGCCAATGCCTCAAGATGCGAAGCTGCTCGAGGGCCGCGACCTTGATGCATTGCGCGAGGGCTGTGGCGGTGGACAAGAGGGGGAGGGGGAGTCTTCTTCCGACAGCTTGTCTTCGGGCCAATCCGTTCAGCCCGCGCCCGTTGCAGCGGCGGAGGCTGAGTCGCAGCTTGCGCCGGTCGCGGAACCTGAGTTTCCTGCTGAACCGCCCGCGCCCATTCCCGCGCCGCCTTCGCGTCCGAACCCGTTCGCGAATCGCGCGATGCCGCAGGGCATCGGTGGCGGGCAGGGCTCCCGCGAGCCTGCCGAATACGCGGGTGCATCCGCTGGAGCTTCGGGCGAAATGTCGGTCGAGGAGATTTTCGCGTCATTCGGCGTGAATATGAACAAGGTTACAGAAGAGCGATGACCTTGCGCGAAACCTTTCCCAAGCGAATGCGTTCGCGCGGAATATGGTAGGCTTTCAAGCCAGTGTGAAATCGCCGCGGCAGCGTGGCGTGTATCAAAAGGAGAAACGTTCATGGATATGAAGCAAATGATGCGCCAGGCGCAGAAGATGCAGGCCGAGCTTGCGAAGGCCCAGGAAGAAATCAAAACGATGACCGCCGAGGCCACCGCCGGCGGCGGCATGGTGAAGGTTGTCGCCCAGGGCGATATGACGGTGCAGTCCATCACCATCGATCCCGCCGCGATCGACCCCGAAGATGCTGATATGCTGCAGGACATGGTGTGCGCCGCCGTGAACGAGGCTCTGCGCGCTGTTTCCGCCCAGGGTTCCGCTCGCATTGGCCAGGCCACGGGCGGCATGAATATCCCCGGCTTGATGTAAGCGGGCGTTATTCGTGGAATCGGCTCCGGCCATCCAAAAGCTGCTCGATGAGCTTGAGCGCATGCCGGGCGTAGGCCCCAAAAGCGCTCAGCGTATCGCGTACTGGCTGCTCAATTCTCCGCGCGACTCTGCGTTGCGCCTCGCTGACGCGATCGTCGAAGTGAAAGATGCGGTGCATTTTTGCTCTCGATGCTTCAATTACGCGGAAGGCGATGTGTGCGAGGTGTGCGCATCGGCGAGCCGCGATGCCTCTACGATATGCGTTGTAAGCGAGCCTCGCGACGTGTCGGCAATTGAACGAACTGCAGCGTATTCGGGCCTCTATCACGTGCTTGGCGGCGCTCTTTCCCCCATGGACGGTGTTGGCCCCGATGACTTGCGCATAACCGAGCTTATGGCGCGGCTGTCTGACGAGGGCGTGGCCGAGGTGGTGCTCGCCACCAATCCCAATGTGGAGGGCGAGACGACCGCGGCGTATTTGGCGCGCCTTATCAAGCCGCTCGGCATTAAAGTCACGCGCCTTGCAAGCGGCCTGCCCGTTGGTGGTGATCTTGAATTTGCCGACGAGGTGACGCTCGGCCGGGCCATTGAAAGCCGCCGCGCGCTGTAGCGCGGCATCGAAGCAGCGCATTTATAGACGTACGAACAGAAAGCCTTCGCGGTGTGAAGCCGCGAAGGCTTTCTTGCATTCTGCGATTCTTTTGCCAAAACTCCGCGTGCTCTGGGGAATCTTGTGCGCTTGTTGGCTCTTGCGGTTTGCGGCGATTGATTGTCGACGCAGAGGAAGCTTGCCGAGGCGGCGCCGTTGGGCTTCGAGGCTCCTATTTGATACTGCTTTTACCCCAATTATTCGCGATTGGGGTAGGGGCCGGCGATATTTTGGGGCAATCTCGCCCCATTTGGCAACTGAGGCGTTGTAGAATGCACTCATACACGGAGCCTTTTAAAGCTTCGGTGAACTAAGAGCCCTGCTTATAGGAGGGGAAGCGGGCTCTAGGCAAAGGCCATTCCCTGCGAATGGCCTTTTTTTAAACGTTTTTATGCGCGCATGACATATTAGTTTTCATATCATTCAGCAATTAATGCCCCTCATATACATCGTAATGCATATAATGACTTATGCTATGCAAAACAGCCAATTCTGGGCGATATTCGGTATGCATATATGCAAACAATTTGCATACAACACGGTAAATCCTTGTCTATAAGCGATAGATTTGCAGGAATAGATAGGCGCTGCAATATAAATCTTCAAAAAAGATATAAAAAAAAGCGCGTTTTTATCCAAACCCTACGTGTAACAGGCTTTTAAAATGCATAAAAGAAGCCGAGAATACAACTAAGTGTGTTACCCCAGGTCATAAGCTTAAAAAAAGTCCTTGCGCTTTCCAATTTTGGGTGTCATTATGCAGGTGTCGGCTTTGGGAAGACCGACAAGAGAGAGGAAAAAGGAGGCTCGTATGAATGGTATTCATGTAACGAGCGAAATCGGTAAGCTGAAGAAGGTGTGCTTGCATCGCCCCGGCGACGAGTTGCTCAATCTTCCGCCCGATGAGCTTGAGCGTCTGCTCTTTGACGACGTTCCGTACCTGGAAGTCGCCCAGCAAGAGCATGACCGCTTTGCTGAGATTCTTCGCGAGCAGGGCGTCGAGGTTCTGTACCTCGAGAAGCTCGTCGCAGAAGCTTTCGCAGCGAACCCCGGTGCTCGTGACGAGTTCCTCGACCAGTACTTGGCCGAGGCTGGCATTCATGGCCAGAAGATGCCCGCGATCGTTCGCGAGTATCTGAACACCTTCACGGACGACCTGGAATTCGTGAAGAAGACGATGGCTGGCGTTGCCAAGAGCGAAATCGACATGCCGCTCGCATCGTCCGCCACCCTTGACGATCTGGTCAGCGATCACAGCGACAAGCAGAGCGACCTGATCATCGACCCCATGCCGAACCTGTACTTCACCCGCGACCCGTTCGCGTGCGTGGGCAACGGCGTGAACTTGAACCGCATGTACTCCGTCACCCGTAATCGTGAGACGCTCTACGGCAAGTACATCTTCAAGTACCATCCCGATTACAAGGGCACCCCGTTGTGGTTCCGCCGCGACGCTCCGTTCCACACCGAGGGCGGCGACGTGCTCAACCTCACTCGCACCGCTCTGGCTGTTGGCATCTCCCAGCGTACCCAGGCTGCGGCTATCGACCTCATGGCCCAGAACATCTTCTGGAAGACCGAGGGCTGCGAGATTGAGAAGATTTTCGCGTTCGACATTCCGGCGTCCCGTGCATTCATGCACCTCGACACGGTCTTCACGCAGATCGACGTCGACAAGTTCACCATTCACCCGGCCATCATGGGCACCCTGCGTGTCTACGAGATGACCAAGGGCGCAGCCGAGGGCGAAGTCGACATCAAGGAGCATACTGACTCCCTTGAGAAGATTCTCGAGTACGCCACCGGCGTCGACGGCATCAAGCTCATCCCCTGCGGCGGCGGCGATCCCATTGCAGCAGCCCGCGAGCAGTGGAACGATGGTTCGAACACCCTGTGCGTCGAGCCTGGCACCATTTGCGTGTATCAGCGCAACAACGTCACCAACGAGGTGCTCTACAAGGAAGGTCTCAACCTGCTGGTTGTTCCTTCGGCAGAGCTGTCCCGTGGTCGTGGCGGCCCGCGTTGCATGAGCATGCCGTTCCAGCGCGAAGATCTCTAGTTTCTAGCGCGCATCAAACTCTGTCATTAAGCGGCTTAGCTGCTTAAGAGCGGGCCCTGCGATACGAGTGTCGCAGGGCCTGCATGAGGCTCAAGGAAGGGATTTCTCCCTTCAACCCAAGAAAGGAATCAAAATGGGTGTTAATCTTTCTGGTCGTCCGTTCCTCCGTCTGCTCGACTTCTCCACCGAGGAGATCGAATACCTGTTGAAGCTCTCCAAGAACTTCAAAGATATGAAGCGCGCGGGCGTTCCGCATCGTTACCTCGAGGGCAAGAACATCGTTCTGCTCTTCCAGAAGACCTCCACCCGTACTCGTTGCGCTTTCGAAGTTGGCGCAATGGATTTGGGCATGGGCGTCACCTATCTTGATCCCAACAGCTCTCAGATGGGCAAGAAGGAGTCCATTGAGGACACCGCTCGCGTTCTCGGCCGCATGTATGACGGCATCGAGTTCCGCGGCTTTGCCCAGACTGACGTTGAAGACCTGGCCGCCAACGCTGGCGTGCCCGTATGGAATGGCCTGACCACTGAGTGGCATCCCACCCAGATGCTCGCCGACATCCTCACCGTTCAGGAGAACTTCAACTACGACATCAAGGGTCGCACCCTCGTCTTCATGGGCGACTGCAAGAACAACGTTGCTCGCTCCCTGATGGTCGTGTGCTCCAAGCTCGGCATGAACTTCGTGGCTTGTGGCCCGAAGCACTGCATGCCTGGCGACGACGTGGTCGAGGCTTGCAAGCCGATTGCTGCTGAGAATGGTTGCACCATCCTCCTCACCGACGATCCCAAGGAAGCCTGCACCAACGCCGACGTTATCTACACCGACGTTTGGGTCTCCATGGGCGAGCCCGACGAGGTTTGGGCTGAGCGCATCAAGGAGCTCGAGCCTTATCGCGTGACCGCTGAGCTCATGGCTCTCGCCAAGCCGGAAGCCATCTTCCTGCACTGCCTGCCTGCTTTCCACGACACCAACACCACGATTGGTGCTCAGAAGGCCGAGCAGTTCGGCATCACCGAGATGGAAGTTACCGACGAGGTCTTCGAGTCGAAGCAGTCCAAGGTCTTCGACGAGGCTGAGAACCGTATGCACACCATCAAGGCTGTCATGTACGCCACCCTGAAGTAGTAGCAGGAGATTCGCAATGCCTTACATTAAGTCAGATGGAAAGCGTATTGTCATCGCGCTGGGCGGCAATGCCCTGGGCAATACGCCCCAAGAACAGCTTGAGCTCGTAAAGCACACTGCAGCCTGCATCGTTGACATGGTTGCCGAAGGCAACAACGTCATCGTCACCCACGGCAACGGCCCTCAGGTCGGCATGATCAACAACGCGTTTGCTTTCGCATCTCAGCATGACGAAAAAACGCCTGAAATGCCCTTCCCCGAGGCTGGCGCTATGAGCCAGGGCTACATTGGCTACCAGCTTTCGCAGGCTATCTTGAACGAGCTTCGTCGTCGCGGCATCATGCGTTCCACCGCTAACGTGGTTACGCAGACCGTTGTGTATCCCGACGATCCGGCTTTCCAGAATCCCACCAAGCCTGTTGGCGCTTTCCTGACCGAGGAAGAGGCCAAGGCTAAGGCTGCCGAGACCGGCTACACCTTCAAGGAAGATGCCGGCCGTGGTTGGCGTCAGGTGGTTGCTTCTCCGAAGCCCCGCCGCATCGTTGAGAGCGACGCAATTCAGGACCTCTTCGACGACGGCTACATCGTTGTTTGCACGGGCGGCGGCGGCGTGCCGGTGTTCGAGCGCAACGATACTTACGAAGGCGTTCCTGCCGTTATCGACAAGGACCGCTCCGCTGCCATGATGGCTGCCACCTTCAAGGCCGACATGCTGGTGATTCTCACCGCTGTCGAGAAGGTCGCCATCAACTTCAACACTCCCGAGCAGGCCGATATCGACACGATGGATACCGCCAAGGCTCAGGAATACATCGAGCAGGGCCAGTTTGCGCCGGGCTCCATGTTGCCGAAGGTTGAGGCATGCCTTGAGTATGTCGGGGAATACCCGCAGGGTAAAGCCCTCATCACGTCTTTGGACAAGGCCAAAGATGCAATTAATGGCTTGACCGGTACTACCATTACCGCCTAAGCCGATCAATCCCCCTCCTCCGGGCTGGTCGCTCGGGGGAGGGAGCATTCGCGCAGGGGAAACCGAAAGGGTTGCGCGGGTGCTCTCCCAGGAAAGGGGACTCCCATGGCTGAGAAGACTAAGAAAAAAAAGGAACCCATTAGCTCCTTTAGTATTTTGCTCATCCTTTTGGTCGTTCTGGCCGTTATTTCGTGGATTGCCGCGGCAGCCACGGGCGGTACTGTTACGGCTGCATCTCTGTCAAACATTTTGACATCTCCGATTTATGGCTTCACTGGTGCTCCTACCGATATTGTTGAAGGTGCTGCGAACCCCGACACCTTCCCGGGCGGCGCACTTGAGGTCTGCTTCTTCGTTATGATTCTGGGCGGCTTCTTGGGCGTTATGACCAAGACGGGCGCTCTCGACAACGGCATTGCCGTGCTCGTGAAGAAGCTCAAGGGCAATGAGCTCGTTCTCATTCCCATTCTTATGATTCTGTTCTCCATCGGTGGTACCACCTACGGCATGTGCGAAGAAACCGTGCCGTTCTACGTTCTGCTTGCAGCAACCATGTATGCTGCCGGCTTCGATGCGATGGTTGGCTCGGCAGTTGTTCTGTTGGGTGCTGGCTGCGGTGTTTTGGGCTCTACGGTTAACCCGTTCGCCGTTGGCGCTGCGGTATCTTCGCTCGTTGACGCTGGCATTCAGGTGAACCAGGGCATCATCATCGCTCTGGGCGCCATCCTCTGGATTTCCACCACGGCTGTGTCCATCATCTACGTCATGAAGTATGCCGCCAAGGTGAAGAAGGACAGGGGTTCGACGATTCTGTCTCTGCAGGAGCAGGAAGCTGAGAAAGAGAACTTCGGCAAGGACAACGCTCTCGAAGACGTCAAGCTTACCGGTCGTCAGAAGGGTGCCCTGATCGTGTTCGCCATCGCATTTATCGTGATGGTCATCAGCTTCATTCCTTGGGAAGACTTCGGTGTTGAAATCTTCCTCGGTTGGTCTGCCGTTATCACCGGCCTTCCGCTTGGTGAATGGTACTTCGTTGAGGCTGCGTGCTGGTTCTTCATCCTGGCCCTCATTATCGCCGTGGTTGGCGGTCTTACCGAGGCTGAAACGGTGAAGGCGTTTATCGACGGCACCGCAGACATGATGAGCGTTGTTATGATCATCGCTCTCGCTCGTGGTATCTCCATCCTGATGGCTGAAACTGGTATGTCCGACTGGATTCTGTTGAATGCTTCCAACGCTTTGCAGGGTGTCTCCGCGTTCATCTTCGCGCCGGCATCGTGGCTGCTCTACGTTGTGCTTTCGTTCTTGATTCCGTCGAGCTCCGGCATGGCAACCGTGTCCATGCCCATCATGGGCCCCTTGGCTGCGAACCTCGGTTTCTCGGTCGAGACCATGGTCATGATCTTCAGCTCCGCAAATGGCTTCGTGAACCTGTTCACTCCTACCTGCGGCGCGATTATGGGTGGCTTGGCAGTTGCCCATGTGCAGTATGGCACGTGGCTTAAGTGGGTAGGAAAACTGCTCGCGATATTGGCGGTCATCTGCTTGGTGATTGTCACAGTCGCAATGTGCATACTCTAGCGAGGTTTCTCCGGCTCTTTGCCTGGCGATAACCAAGGATGCGATTCCTCCACGCGGGGTTGAGCCTCCGTCGTGTGGTGGAAAAAAGGAACGGTCCCGTAAGGGGCCGTTCCTTTTGTTTTGCTTTGCTTGAAGAAACGACAGTATTTGTCCCTTCTTGTTATATCTGTTATAGTACAGGTATAACAAGAAGGGACATTGATATGTACATTGTTGTTAACGACATGGTTGATGAGCCGCTGTATATGCAGATCCGCTCGCAAATAATTGCCGGCATCGCACGAGGCGACCTAACGGCGGGCGATGCATTGCCAAGCGTGCGCCGCTTGGCAAGCGATTTGGGTATTAACCTGCACACGGTCAATAAGGCATATGCCGTGTTGCGCGACGAAGGCTACATCGTGGTTAGGGGTCGTGCAGGCGCTTTCATAGCGGGGGCACAGGGCGCGAACTCGTCGAATGAAGCTGCGGATAGCCAAATGGACGATGTGTTGCGCGACTTGGCCACGGCCTGGCGCGCCCGGGGCGGCACGCTCGATGAATTTCTCGAACGTGCTGCGGCTCAAGCGAAATGCGCATATGGGGCAAAAAGCGCCGGGGCAAAAGACGCCAGGGCGAAGACCCATTCTTCTTGTGGCGATTAAGGGGACAGCAATGACTACAACGACAATTATTATGTGTGCGGCATGCATGACGATCCCTCTTTGCGGAATACTGGCTGCCATAGTCCCTTATCTTCAGCGTCGCACCGAGGTGTTTGCGGTAACGGTTCCCTCTGTTGCTCAGGATGACGCGTATGTAAAGGGCCTCAAACGGAAATATGTAGCCATTATGCTTACGGTTACGGTGGTGCTAACACTCGCATGTGCAATGGCGGCGTATGCTCAGCGCCCTTTGGTCCTCTTCGTTTTGCTTATTGGCGGTACCTTCGCGCTCATGTTTGTGTCGTATGGCCTCATGCTTTTCTACCGTCGCCGCATGGTTTCGTATAAGAAAGAGCGCGGCTGGGTTGCGCAATCGCAGCAATCTGTCGCTTCCCTTGGAGCAGAGCCTGAAGGCTTTCCGCGGGGGCTGTCGCTGAAATGGAATTTGCTCTATATTCCCGTGATTGCCACTACGGTAGCGATTGCTGCTGTCGGGTATTCCTCCATGCCCGAATTGGTGCCAATGCATATAGGCTTTGATGGAGCGGTTGACGGGTGGGCTCAAAAAAGCGTGGGCATCGTGCTGTTTCCCGTGCTGCTTGAGGCGTTTCTTGCCATTATTTTGACGTTTTGCCATTGGCAGATGTTTGCATCGAAGGCTTGGAAAGAGCCTGGTGCGCCTGCCTCTTCGGCCTGGGCCTATGGTATGTTTGTTCGGGCGAATTCAATTGTGCTGGTAGGCGGCGGAGTGCTGTTGACTATGGTCATGGGAATTGCCTTTGAGCTGTATATCGTAGGCGTTATCGGAATCGGCGCTGCGGTAATCGCGACGCTTGTCGCGTGCGTCCCGATGGTGGTTGCATCTATTGTGGTAAGCGTGGTGTATGGCCAATGCGGATCGCGTGTATTCCTTAGAATGCAAACGAGCGATGCCATGCTTGTCGACGATGACGATCATTGGAAGCTGGGCATTTTTTACTGGGCGCCCGAAGATGCGAGCCTGTTCGTGCCCGAGCGATTCGGCGTGGGTTGGACCATTAATTGTGCCCGCCCTGCAGCATGGGCGATTTTTGGCGGAGTCGTTGTGCTTACTGCCGTCTTTGTCGCATCGTCGTTTTTGATGGTGGGTTAGGCGTTTCGCTGTGAAGTGCTCCACCGCAAGGGCCCTTCCCGTTCTGGCTTGATGAGTGGGATGAGGCATGCGTTTCCTCGAGGCACGTTTTTATCCTATAAGCCGACTTTTAAGGCTTATGCAATGGGCGCCGGATTCGATCCGACGCCCATTTTTCATTCAGAGGAATGCGCTAGGGTAAGCCGCCCGATATGCGGGTGGTTTCGATTAAGACGCTAGTCTGGCGCGGCGCAGCCACGCCAAGAAACCGCTCGCCATACGGATGGCTTCGACATGGGGTGTTGTTGCTAGGGGCGCGAGATGGTCTTTTCCATCCAAATGTGCGGTTGGCCTTCGTCTTCGTAGTCGGCTTCGCCGAACCGCGTGTATCCCATGAGTTCATACCAGCCCTCGAGTCGAGCTTGGGCATGCAGGCACATTTCGGTCGCCCCCGCTTCGATGGCGGCGCGTTCGCATTCTTCGACGAGCATGCGTCCAAAACCGCCTTCGCGCTTCTCCGGGAGCACCGCTACGCGGCCGACAGCCCAGCGCGTTGATCCTGCAGGTTCGGGGAAGGTGCGAGCGCAGCCCGCAGGCTCGCCGTCTTTGTAAAGCACGATGTGAATGCAGGTGTCATCGATGTCGTCAAATTCATCGGTGTAGCCCTGTTCCTCCATAAATACGCGACGGCGAATTTCGAATGCGTCTTCTTTAACTTCTTGTCCGCGCTTTAGCTCGACATTTGGCATGGCTTGCCTCCTTCGGTGTGAGCTTGGGGCAATGATAACGAAAAAACAGAGGAAGAAAAGTAGTGCTTGTGCGCGGCGTGGTGCGATTTGTAGTGCAAATTGTGGTGCATGGCGATGCAAGCGAATGCGTTGAAGTTGAATTGATATCGCAGTTTCAAATAATGGAGAAAAAGAAAATGGCTGCTCAAACGAGCAGCCATTGTGCATTCAAATGGTGGGCGGTGAGGGATTTGAACCCCCGACCCGATGCTTGTAAGGCACCTGCGCTCCCGCTGCGCCAACCGCCCGCGAAAATTAATTCTGCCATAACGAGCGTTTTTTGTCATTGGGAAAAGGGAAATGAGTCGAATTGTGCAGGAATGTACACGACTTAGGAAAAAGGTAAAAAGGTCGTTTGAGCGCTCGAAGCTGCGCTGCCTTGCGTGGAGTAGTTGCGCGATTGAGGCAAGGGGCGGTTTTGCGTCGGTTTCGCGAAGCTGGGCATACGCGAAACCGATGGAATTTGACGCCTGTTTATGCCGAAATTGCGTGCGAAATACAGGGAAAGTGAGGGATGCGCACGGCAAAACGCAGCGAAAACAAAGGGGAAATCGCATGTAAAGCGCATGCGCGCGGGCAAGGTTTGGGCAAGGCTTCGCTGCCATGATGTCGCAAGGCCGCATAAGCGGAAGACGAATCAAAAGGGGGAGCCAATGAGAAAAGGGCGAAGCCTTGTTGTTGGTGTGGTGTGTGGGGTTGTTTGCGTGGCGGGCATGATGCTTTATGCGCATGAAATCGAACTGAATGTCGAGCAAGAACGCGCCGAGGTGCTTGCTCGTTACGGCTCTACGCAGGTGGAGGCCTATGTTGCCACGTGCGATATCGCTGAAGGATCGAAAGTCGATTCGACCAATGTGGAGCGGAGGCTCATGCCAGGCGAGTTGTTGCCCGAAGGGGCCGTCACCGACCTATCGCAGGTCAAGGCTCAGCCAGCTCAGGCGCGTATTTACTCAGGCGAGGTTTTGCTCACGCAGCGATTTGAGCAGGCAGATGGTTCGGTGCTGCAGGTGCCCGATGGCCTCTGCGCAGTGAGCGTGCCCGCGAAAGCGGTTTCTGCGGTCGGTGGATCGGTACGGGTGGGCGACAAGGTGAATGTGTATTCCACTTCGGCGAAGTCGACCGATTTGCTTGTGGCCAATGTCGAGGTGCTTGCAACGAGCGCATCAACGGGCGCGAAAAAAGACGAAACGAGCGATGTTTCGTGGATAACGCTTGCGGCAAAGCCATCCGAGGTGAACGAGCTTATCGCGGCGGCGGGTGTGAGCGACCTGTATTTCACATTGCCTTCAGAGAAATTCGTGGCAAGCGATATGCGTTCGAGCGCGAAGGCTCAGGGTGGTGAGATGGCGGCTGACTCAGAAAACGCGGTCGAAGGCAACGAAGACGGAAGCGGAACAAGCGCCTCGAAAAAGATGGGTGCTTTAAGCGAGTCATCCCTTTCGACGGAAAGCTCGACAGGGGAGGCGAATGGCGAAGAGGCATCGGGAGTTGAAGAGTCCTCTAAAGATCGGGTCGATGGAAAGAAAGAAGCGTGATTTCCGTGGCAAAACGTGTGGTGCTGTGTGCCGATGAAGAATCGCTGCGAAACCCCCAGCTGCTTGGTTTGGAAGAATCGAATCTGCAGGCGGTTTCTTGGATTGAATGCTGTGCGACCGCGGAGGAATGCCGTCGTGCGGCGCGGCGAGACGGTATCGAGGAGGCGTGGGTCGTTTCCTGCGACGACATGGAGCCGCTCAATGTTGCGGCGGCGCTGAAATACGACGATCCATGCAAAAAGGTGTATTTGGCTTGCGCGGTGAACAATGGGTCGCTTGCAAGCAGAGCATCTCTTGCGAAGGTTGATGGCGTGCTTTCTCAAGCATGCTTCGCCGATCGCTTTGTGTTTGCAAAAAGCCTTTGGGACGAGCGAAGCCAGAAGGTCGATCACGGGGAAGAGGGCTCATCGTTCGATTGTGGCGACGGGTGCGGAAAAGAGCCAGGTGCGCAAGCCGCCAACGGCACAACGGTTCGCGTCGAAGCGGATGAATGCGAATCGCAGACATTCTTAGGTTTGGACGCGTCGGCGCAATCGCGCAAAGAAAGGCACCGCGTTTCCGAGGAGGGGGCCGGAACGGTTGTTGCGGTTGTCGGAGCGAGCGGGGGATGCGGAAAGAGCACTATCGCTTCATTGCTGGCTTCATTGTGCGCAAGGGCGGGGCTCGTAACGCTTGCGATTGATGCTGATTTGCAGTTTGGCGACATGCATCGCATGTTGGGCGTGCACGAGCCGGTTCGAATGGATGAAGTCGTTGCGAACCCGTCGCTCATGACGCGTTTGAACGAAGACGCGAAATCAACGGGGAAGCCATCCCTCATCGCGGCGCCCTCGCGTTTGGAATCTTCTGAAGAAATTGCTGGTGAGCTGCCTGATATCATCGATGCCGCACGGGGCGATTACGACGTTGTCGTGGCGTGCGCTGGCGCATTTTGGAGCGAAATCCATGCACGTCTTATCGAATCAGCTGATTCAGTTGTCTTCCTCATGGACGCTCGTCCCACATCGCTCGAAGCTACGGTACATGCCGTTGAACTATGCGCACGCATGGGGCTTGCGACGAGCGGTTTCGTTTACGCGGTTAACAAGCACGAGCGTGAGAGCCTGCTTTCTGCCGTTGACGCATCGTGCGCCCTGAAGGGTTCAACGGCGATTGAACTTTCGAACGGTCGACGCGATGTGGAAGAGCTTTTGGGTGCGGGCTTCGTACAAGAATTCATCGAATCGAAAAATCCGCTTACAGACGAGACCGTAGCGCTTCTTGAGAGAATTCTTTCAGATGAGCAGGTAAAACGCGTATCTCAATCCCTTTCGTCAAAAAGTAGGCGTGGGCGCCTTTTCGGCAGAAAGGCAAAGCGATGACGCTCTCTTCGCGCGTTCGTCTTGCCGAGGCGGAAGGAACCGCGATTCGGGCGCGCGATGACGGATGGATGCTCGACGAATTGAAGGAAGATGTTGGCCGCATAATTCCGGGAGACGTGCTTGCGCGGCTTGCGGATGAGAATCCTCGCCGTGCGCGCAGCGAATTGCAAAGCGCGTGTAAGCAGGCATTTGCTTCGCCGCGATGGGCGGGTAGGTCGAATGAATTGAAAGCGCGGCTTTCTCGCGATTTGGAAGATATCGTATTCGGCATGGGCCCATTGCAGTCGCTCGTTGAAGATCCGACTATTACCGAGGTCATGGTGAACGGAACGTCGTCGTTGTTCATCGAGCGGTCGGGCCTGTTGGAGCGCGAGACGGCGGTATTCACTGATGAAGCGCAGGTTCGCGCGCTTATCGATCGCATTTTGGCTCCGCTTGGTCGTCGCGTTGATGAAAGTTCCCCCATGGTCGATGCGCGCTTGCCTGGCGGACATCGCGTGAACGTCGTGATTCCTCCTATAGCCCTTGATGGGCCGACTATCACCATTCGTAAGTTCGCCAATACAACGATGACGCTTGGTGATATGCAGCGTGCGGGCTCGCTTGATGGCCGGGTTTCGCGACTTCTTGCTTGGGCTGTTCGAACGCGTAAAAACATCGCGGTGCTTGGCGGCACGGGGTCGGGCAAAACTACGCTGCTCAATGCTCTTTCTTGCGAGATTCCAGCAACCGAACGCATTGTGACCATCGAAGATTCAGCGGAATTGCGTTTTACGGAGCATCCGCATGTGGTGCGTATGGAAGCGCGCAAAACCAACGCCGAAGGCGTAGGCGAGGTCACGATTCGTGATTTGGTGCGTAACGCATTGCGTATGCGTCCCGACCGAATAATCGTTGGCGAGTGCCGTGGCGCTGAAACGCTGGAAATGCTCCAGGCCATGAATACCGGTCACGACGGGTCGCTCACCACGCTGCATGCCAATTCGCCCGAGGACATGATTATCCGTTTAGTCACCATGGTGCGCTATGGGTTCGATTTGCCTGTCGAGGTGATCGAGGAAAACATTGCATCGGCGATTGACGTCGCGGTGCAAACGTCGCGTTCGCGCGACGGCACACGTTTCGTAAGCGCGATTGCCGAAATGCATCGTGGTGAAAATTCGGCGTGCGTGGCCGACCCTGTGTTTACTCGACGATCCCTTGAAAGCGAGGGAGTGTGGGCGAGGGCGCCCTCGTGGCTCGACGACGCGATAGATATGGGGCTTATTGAGAGCGAGGAGGTGGCGTCGTGGAAGCGGGCGTGTTCGCTTTCGTAGCGTTTGTTGCGGCGTTTGGATGCGCGTTTGTCGTGGGCAGGTCGGTATTTCTTGGCCTCGAGCGCGCTATGGCTGCGACTCGCGGGGTCGCTTATGTCTCGCAGAAGGCTTGCGTGCGGGGCGCGGTGAATGGCCGAGGTGCCGGACGCTTCGCGGCTTCGCGTGCCCGCGTTCGCGATGCGGTTTGTCGAATGTCGCTGTATTACATGAGAAATGGCGTTGCGTCGTTTCTTCCCTTCGGCAGGAGAATTGCCTCGACGCCCGCTGGACAATCGTTTCGCGATGCCGCGAGGCTGGCGACGCGAAAAGGAGTCGACACAACGCCCGAAGGGCTTGCCTCTCTTTTTGTCGCTTCGGCGCTCATTTTCGCGGCTTTGCTGCTTGCGGTGTTTCGGTCGCTTGTGGTGGCGCTTTGTGCGCTGGTTCTTTTTGTCGTTGTGCTGCGGGTTTTGTTGACTCGCGCTATTGAAAAGGAACGCGCCCAATTGCGCGAACAAGTTCCCGATGCGTTGCGATGCATGGAGGCGTGCATGCATGCGGGCTTGTCGCTTCCGCAAACGTTTTCCGAGGTAGCTCAGCAAATCGACCAGCCAGCGCGTGGCCTTTTCGCCCGCGTGTCGCGCGATTTGGACCTGGGCTATTCGATGAACGAGGCCCTCGAACATTTTAAACAAGTTGCCGAGTTGCCGGAGCTTTCTTTCGTTGCTATGGCGCTTGATGTGCAGTACGCATGCGGCGGCAGCGCCGCTCCGATTTTGCGTTCGGCGGAAGAGTCGATTTCTCGAGACCTGGATTTACGTCGTTCCTTGCGGGTGCAAACGGCGCAAGCGAAGCTTTCGGCCCAGATTGTAAGCGTTATGCCATTCGCGCTCGTATTTGTTATTTCCGCAGTTGATCCGGCGTTTTTGCACCCGTTTTTTTCGAGCGCGCAGGGAGTTGTGCTGCTTTTGCTGGCGATTGCGATGCTTGGGGGCGGCGTGCTTTTGGTCCGGCGAATGCTCGCGGTTGAAATCTAGAGCGAGCTTGGCTGTTGTTCGGTGGATTGGTTGGGGTGTGCCATGGAAGCGATTTTAGTCGTCGCGGTTGGTCTGTTCGCCGTGATTGCATTCGCGAATTTGTTTTCCTGGGGAGCCGATTGTCGACGTGAGATTCGCCGCAGGAAGCGTGCAAGAAGCGCTTCTGGCGTTTTGCCTTGGGGAAGCGAGGGGCGACGTGTGCTGTCGCATCGCCAAAAGGAGGCATACGAGCTGGCGCTTGAGCGCCACGCCCCAGAGATGATTGATGCGCTTGCTCTCGGCATGCGCGCTGGAATGTCGTTCGAGCGGGCTTTTCGATCGTATTGCTTTCGATTTGATGATGAACTGGCTCTTTTGTGTCGACAAGCGTGCTTGAAGTGGGAAAGCGGCTTGGTTTCTCGTGACGATGCGCTGCTCGAGCTTGGGATGCGCAGCGGTGTGGCGTCGCTCGAGCGATTCGCGAGCAACGTGGTTCGTTGCTTGCGCTTCGGGAGTCCGATGAATCGCATGCTCGAGGCGTTGGCGAGTGAAGCGCGCGGGTGTTACCGAGCGAAGATGGAAGAGAAAGTGGCCAAAGCTCCCGTAAAGATGCTTGTGCCAACCGCGGTGCTCATATTGCCAGCCATGTTGATCGTCGTAATGGCCCCGGTGTTTTTGGGGTTTGTGCAATGAAAAGGGGGAGTTATGGAATCGAGAATTGCGAAGAATGTAAACGCGCGTTGCGGTGCTGCGCTGCGACGCGTGGAGGAGATACGGGAGCGTCTGGGCGGTTGTGTGCGTCGTCGCATGGCGCAGGCGCATATGCGCCTCATGAACGAAAAAGGGCAAGGCACCACGGAATATGCGATTTTGGTCGGAGTGCTTGTCGTGATAGCGATTGTGGCAATCACGATGTTTCGCCCAAAAATCGAGGAGCTGTGGAATGCGATCGCCAACGGCATAAACGGGCTTTAGCGAGTGACCGAAATAGGTTGCCCAGCGCGGAAAATGGCCAGTCAACCGTTGAATATGCCCTGGTAGTTACAGCTTTTATCGCAGTTGCGATAGGGTTTTCCGCTTTCATCCATGCGATAGATTCCGGGGCTTTTGCCGACATTGTGCTGCAGCCTATGACCCATCGTCTTGCGAAAGGGGTCCTTGATGTGCTGGCGTTTTGAGGCTTCCGCATGTTTTCGCGGCACGCGTGGGCAGGCGACGGTTGAGGCGGCGCTGCTCATTCCTGCGTTGCTTTTGGGCCTGGTTATTGCAGCGCAGCCTGGCATCGTGTTGTTCGATCGCGTAGTAATGGAGGCGGCTGCGGCCGAGGGTTGCCGGGCTCTCGAGGCGGCTTCGGCCGCGGATGAAGGCGAGGTTGTTGAATACGTGCAGCGTCGACTCGGCGCGGTGCCCGCTGTTTCCGCTTTTCATGAGGGCTTGTGGGATATCAAGGTACAGGGTGCGGGGCAGAGCGGCCAATGCGTTTCGGTGCGCATTTCCCATGGGTACAGGCCCTTGCCGCTCGTGGGGCAAGGGATGGGCCTTTTGGGCCTTGTGGGCGGCAACGGCCTCGTTCGCCAAGAGGTTTTTCGCGAGATGAGCATTCATGACGAGTGGGCGTTGGAATCGGAATTCGGTCTTTCGTACGAATCGTGGATTGACCGATGGGAGGAAAAAGCGTGATGCGTGCTGGAAAATCCAAGTCAGATTCTCGTTGCGACTCGCGCGTCGTTGCCGACTTGTTTCGCAATGAAAACGGCTTTACCACTCTTGGCGCTGCCCTGGCCATACTGCTCTCGTGCTCGCTGCTCTTTTTCGGGCTCTGGACGTCGCGATCGCTTTCACGTGCGGCGGGTGTGCAGGCGGTGGCCGATTCTTGTGCACTCGCCGCGGAAAACGAAGTATCTGAATTTGTGCTGGCGGTACGCGCGGCCGACGCCACGTTGCTCACTCTATCGCTTACGGGAATTTCCCTTCTAGGGGTTGGCACGGTGTGCTGTTGCGTTCCTGGCGCACAGGCGGCAGGGTTGAAATTCCTTGATGCCGGGCGGGCGGTTTTGGATAAGCGTGAAGATGCGGCTCGCGCAGAAGAAGCCGCGCTTAACGCAGCTCAGAAGGGCTTGGTGGTCGCGGCGCAGGCGCAAGCCCAAATGGTCGCTTCTGAAAATGCCGAGACTATCGGGTTTGATGCGATTGCCTATGTGGAACTCGTGCCGTTCGACGCGCCCGATATATCGTGCGGCGCAGGGCGTTCTGCGGCGCATGCCGTCCAGGTCGCGCTTGATGAAAGCGCATCCATTTCTGAAGGCGCTCAGGCGGCCGAAGAGGCGGCCATGCAGGCAAACGACGCCTTGCGCGAAGGGTGGCTTGCCGATTGCGGGGCATACCCCGAGCCGTGCATGCGCGAGCGCGCCGAGTCGCTTGCGGGTATGGGCTTTGCTGAAAACCCCATGGCGAGCAGCGTGAACACCTGGTCGTATTCCATGGCGATCAAAAGGGCCCAAACGTATTACCGCCTGCGTGCGGAATTCGAGGCGCCTGGGAATTCCAGCGTAGAGGAACGCGCGCGAAGTGCTCTGCGAGTGCGTTTTTACGAATACGCCCAAAAAGAGGTAGACGCGGCTTATGAGGTCGAAATGCCTGATGGCACGATCGAAGTGAGCATTCCTATTTTGCCGCGCAATACCAACGAGATGAAAGCGACCGATTTATACACCGATTCGGTCTATCCCGTTTCTGGTGGCGCTTTGCACGCTTGGGAGGGATGCCCGGCGGTAGCGGAAATCGAAGGGCTCGGCTCGATTTCCGCGCTCGATTCGGGGGCGTATTCCACATGCGAGACATGTGGCTTCGATGTGGCGTCCATGGGGTCGGTTGCTGCGGCGTCGACTTCTGTCGAAAACGGTTTTGAGCACCATTTCAGAAAAGTCGCTGAATCGGCACGTGATTACGAGCGTGCGAAAAATGAAGCCGTGCGGGCGTCGGGCGAGGTTCGCGGTTCTGTGGGCGAAGTGCTCGATGCTATCGACGAGGCGATAAGGGAAGCTGCGGGCAACAGGGTGGAGGCGTATCCGCCAGGAAGATATGGTGCGCTTGCGGCGCTGGCGGGCGACTTGGGGAGTGAACAGGGCGGTTCGTTTTTTGCGGGGCCTGATCTGGGGCAGTTTGCGGCAATATCTGCCTCCATTCTTATCGAAGATGAAAACGAAGATGTGCTCGCTCATCTCCTTGATGGCGTGTCGGAAGACATAGGTCCGCCGCTTTCTGACGGGGGCGAAGTCGTGCTTGCTCTGTGGTCTGGCTTGCTTTCGGCATATGGCAAGGGTGCCGAAGGTATGTGCGATTGCGTATCTGGCGTGCTTGGTTCGCTTCCTTTGGTGAGCGCTGCTGGTTTGGGCGACTGGGCATCAGGCCAGCTGATGGAGCTTCTTAATGCTGCGGGCCTTGAGCCCGCGAATACGGCTGCTGCAAAAAGCGTGACGTCGAATACGCTGCCCGTTGCCGAGCGCGGGACGGGACCTGTTGCCGAAGCGATATGCGCGCTGAAAGGGGGCGGCTCATGAAGCGGATGGTCGCAAGCGATAGCCCCTGTTCCTCGGACGGGCGTGGTTGGCGCACGTGCTTGGGCTCTTGGCGGGGAATATCGGGTTCGTGCTTGCGGGCGATGCGTATAGGAAGGCGCCGTTCGAGCGGGCAAATGACGGTCGAGTTCGCGGTTGTGTTCCCGGTTTTGCTCATGGTGGGGTTTGTCTCGGTGAACGCGCTCGTTTTTCTTGGCGATTGCGCCGCATTCGACATTGTGGCGAGGGATGCCATTCGACTTCAGGCCGACGATGGCCAATACGAGGCGCAGGGCTGCGTGGAGATATGCGCGCGAATAGAGAAAGGGCTTTCCATGGAGCATGAAGCCGTAAGCGTGACCAGTGAAAGAACGGCCGCGGGCCATATTCGCTATGTCGCAAGAACTGCGTTCTCTCCTCCTTTTCTTAAAGGCGCGCAGGTGTTTGGTGTCGCGGTTCCGCCGCTTGAGCACGAAGTGGTGTTTGTGGTGAGCCCCTACCGAGCGGGGGTGATCGCGTGAAAGCAGCAATACTCTCGTCGTTTTCCAAGCGCTTTCGCGGGCTTTTGCCTGGGTCGCCTGCCCGCGATTCGTCGTTTGCGGTATTCGTGCCATGTCGCGACATTCACACTTTCGGCATGGACGCCCCCATAGACGTGGCGTTTGCCGACCATATGGGCAGAGTGCTCGTGTCGAGGCGCGCGGTAGGTCCGCGCGAGCGCGTGCGTTGCGTTTCGGCGAAAGTGGCAATTGAGCGGCTCGCCTCGACCGAGCCGTGGTTTGAGGTGGGCGATAACGTGTTCGCCGATATAGAAAGGAAGATCTAGCATGAAGGAATGTCCCGTGTGCGGAGCGCGCTGCTTTGATGACATGGAGGTATGCTACGGGTGTTTGCATGACTTTTCGCGCGAAGATACCTCTCCAATTGGGCAAGTGGTCTCTTCCTCGTGTGACCAAGAGATTGAGGAAGCAGTAATGCCCTTGGGCGATCGACGAAGCGTGGTGCCTCGTTTTGCGGAATTGCCCACGCAGGTTTCGGGGCGCGCGCGGCAATCAGGCGGAAGCGTTGCTCGGGTCGAGCAGGCACGTTCACCGCAAAGGCAGACTCACATCGTGGTGCCATTGGAGGGAAGCGGCGAGCCGCCCGTGATCTCTCAGGGGTTTCGATTGGTCATAAGTTTGGAGGCAGTGCCTCAAGTGTGAAGGCCGCCGTGTCGTTCCACCCGTCCTCTTGTTTCGTTTTGATCGGGCCGTTTATTCCTGCCGATTGATGCTGCCATGCTCATGTTTTTGATAGCCATTAGAAACTTTTATGAAAAAGATAGCCAAAGTTTTCATTTTTATTTCCTATGGGAAACTTTCGTGATATGGTGAGTAGTCGTGATTACCTAAGGCTTACTTTTTGGAGGCTCAACATGGACGGAGCAGTTATGGACTTGAGCGTTGAGGGTGCTGAAACTTCGCGCGGAGTATCAGCGCAGCAATTGCCTCTTACGTTTGTGTCGGCTGGCGAAACGGTCAAAGTCATTAAGGTTCGTGGCAAAAACGACCTCACCCACCATTTGGGAAACCTCGGTTTTGTCGAGGGGGCAGAGGTCAAGGTAATCGCGGGCGTTCAGGGCGATTTGGTTGTGCAGGTAAAGGGCGCTCAGGTGGCAATAAGCCGCCAGGCCGCAAACCATATCGTCACAACCGCTGGACGCTAGTTTTTCGGTATCGTCCGGCGCGATTTTCGCGCCGGATTTAGCTTTGGGCGAGTTGTCGCCTGTGCGGATACGTATAAGGCAAAAGCTATACGACCAAGAAGGAAGGAGCAGATATGGCTGAGGATCAGGCGAAAACGCTTCGCGACGTCAAGATTGGCGACACTGCGACCGTACGACGCCTTACGGGCGAGGGCGCGTTGAAGCGTCACATTATGGACATGGGCATCACCAAGGGCGTGGAAGTGTATGTGCGCAAAGTGGCGCCGCTCGGCGACCCGATTGAGGTGACCGTTCGTGGCTACGAGCTGTCGCTGCGCAAGAGTGAGGCTGAGAGCATTCTCGTCAACTAACACTGACGGGGCCATGGGGTCCATGCGTCAGTTGGCGAGGATTGGGCGCAAAGGCGCCATTTTTTAGGAACGCGAGTTTGCGATAGCTAACAAATCGCTCGTCACCTGGGGATTCTTGTGGAGTGAAATCTCAGGCTGACAGATTCGCAAACGACTGAAAGGCAGACAATGGGAATTCGCATTGCGCTTGCCGGCAACCCGAACTGCGGCAAGACGACGATGTTCAACGACCTGACGGGCGCCAACCAATATGTTGGCAACTGGCCGGGCGTTACCGTCGAGAAAAAAGAGGGTAAGTACACCAAGGACAAAGAGGTCGTTATCACCGACCTTCCGGGCATCTATTCGCTCTCGCCTTATTCGCCCGAAGAAATCGTTGCGCGCGATTACCTGCTTGATGGCGGCCCCGACGCTGTTATCAATCTGGTTGACGCGACCAACCTTGAGCGCAACCTGTACCTCACGAGTCAGATTTTGAACCTGGGCGTGCCTGTGGTTTTGGCTCTGAACATGATGGACTTGGTCGAGAAAAACGGGGACAAGATTGATGTCGACGGTCTGTCCAAGCAGCTCGGCTGCCCGGTTGTTCCTACTTCGGCGCTTCGTGGTCGCGGCATGGAAGACGTGGTGAATGCTGCCATCGAGGCCGCAAAAGCAAAAAAGGTGCCCGAATCTCAGATGAAGTTCGATGCCGTCGTTGAAGAGGCTATTGCCAAAATCGAGGGCATTTTGGGCTCGAAGGTTTCTTCTTCCACCTCGCGCTGGTACGCCATCAAGCTTTTCGAGGGCGAGCAGAAAACCATCGACGACCTGAAGCTTTCGGCGAGTGAGCTTAAGGCTATTGACGAGGTTCGTGACGCAATCGAGAACAAGCTCGATGACGACGCCGAATCGATTGTAACGAGTGAGCGCTATAACGCCATTTCGCACGTTATCGACAAGACGGTGAAGCGCTCCCGCACGGGTTTGACCACTTCTCAGAAGATCGACCGTGTGGTCACCAACCGTTGGCTGGGCCTGCCTATCTTCATCGTCATCATGTTCTTCGTATATTGGCTTGCGGTTACGGTGGGCACGGGTCCTGTGACCGATTGGGCTAACGACGGCATCTCCGGCGATGGCTATCTCTATACTGGACAGGCCGCCTACGAAGAGGCCGAGGGCGAATATGAGGATGCCCAGGGCGTTGTCGAGGCTTACGTCACCAATCTCTACGGCATGGACGAGGCTCGCGACGTTCCGAGCGATGAAAGCCAGGAAGTGCTCGACGCGCTTGCCGTGGCCGAGCCCGAAGATGATGCCGACGAAGACGCTGTCGCTGAATACGAAGATGCTCAAGCGACGGTGAAGGACTTCGAGGAAAAGGCCGAGGCTGAAAATGCTATTGCCACCATCGAGGTCGAAGACGAGGACGGCGTGACCTCCGAAGAGGAAGTCGACTTCGACGCCTACAAGGAGGCCGTTGAGGTCGCCGAGCCCGATCCGGCCGATTACGGTCTGTGGATTCCTGGCCTTGGCGCGATCATCGCCGATGCCATGGAATCGGCCGACGTTGCTCCCTGGTTGCAGTCGCTTGTTAACGACGGCATCGTTGCCGGCGTTGGTGCGGTCATTGGCTTCATCCCGCAGATGATTATTCTGTTCTTGCTGCTGGGCATTCTGGAGCTGTGCGGCTATATGTCGCGCGTCGCCTTCATCATGGACCGCGTGTTCCGCAAGTTCGGCCTTTCCGGCAAGTCGTTCATTCCTATGCTTATCGCGTCTGGCTGCGGCGTGCCTGCTGTTATGGCAACCAAGACCATCGAAAATGAGATGGATCGCCGCATGACCATCATGACCACTACCATGATTCCGTGCGGTGCGAAGATGCCTATTATCGCGCTTGTGTTCGGTGCGCTGGCAACGGGCAATTCCGACGATACCTGGTGGGTTGCTCCGCTGTTCTACTTCATGGGTGTTGTGGCGATTATCATCTCTGGCATCATGCTGAAGAAGACCAAGCTTTTCGCCGGCGAGGTCACGCCGTTTGTTATGGAGCTGCCTGAATATCACATGCCTACCGTGAAGAGCGTGCTGCTTTCCATGTGGGAACGCGTGAAGGGCTACATCATCAAGGCTGGTACGATTATCTTCCTGTCCACTATCGTTATTTGGTTCCTCATGAACTTTGGCGACGCGGGCGACGGCTTCGGCCTGCTTGACGCCGATGCACCTGACTACATGGACTACAGCCTTATGGCCGGCCTTGGCAATTTGCTCGCCTGGATTTTCGCTCCTCTCGGATTCGACAATTGGCAGGCTGCGGCAACTACGATTACCGGTTTGGTTGCTAAGGAGAATGTCGTTGCTACCGTTGGCATTATCACGCAGCTTTCCAGCTACGGCGAGTCCGACCCCGCTCTGTGGCTCGGCTTCGGTCAGATGATTGGTGGCGGCGCGGCTGCAATCGCGGCTTTCTGCGCATTCAACCTTCTGTGTGCTCCGTGTTTTGCGGCTATGGGCACCATTCGTCAGCAGCAAGCCTCTGCGAAATGGTTCTGGATCACCATCGGCTATCTGTGCGGCTTCGCATGGTGCGTTGGCCTGATGATTTACCAGTTCGTGGGTCTTGCGACGGGCGAGGTCGGCTTCAGCTTCTGGACTATCGTCGCTATTGCCGTTGCTGCGGCCATGCTATTCCAGATCTTCCGTCCCATGCCCAAACATAAGGACGAGCAGACGAAATAATCTGCGAAACTGAACGTTTAGAGCGCTCGGCCCTAGCTCAGGGTTATAGTGCCCCGCATTCGCGGGGCACTATTTAATATGGGCAGAACATTGTCGATAGGCGATGCGGGCCAAGGGCCAAGTATGGGCGGTTTCGGGTGGATGCGCCCCGCATTTGCGGGATGTTTTCTTGCTAGCGTAAAGCAACAGGTCGAAAAGTGACAAAAGTTGCGAATCTGGGGGCGCGCAAGCCCACATCTCGCTCGTAGATGGGCGAGTTTTGCTGCTTTTGGCGGTTTTAAAGCCTCATTTTCATGGGATGGGGCCCTGGCGCAAGCTTCGCTCGCCGGTTTGCGGTGTTGTGCACGCTTAGTGACCTATAAACGCCCCCAAATTCGCAACTTTTGTCACTTTTTAGCGATTTCATTTACGCTGGGCTCTCATTGGGCCTCGAAAATGTCAAATATGTGACCCTTGGGAAACATTTATTCAATTAAGAACGCGCGTGTGGCAAAAAGCGGTAAAGTACCTGATGAATGAAAGTATGGCGCGCATGCGCGCCCAATTGAAACGAGGCCGTTATGGTTATGAATATGGCAACAGCAGTTGTGCTGGCGATTTTGATCGTCTGTGTGTGTCTATCGGTTCGCCTAATGATGAAAAAAGGCATGTGCGGCGAAAAAGAGATGTGTGGCTCGTGTTCGGGGCACTGCGGTGGAGGCTGCTCGGCGACGGCGCGCATTGACAAGATGATCGCCGACGCTGACGCGGCGGTTGCTTCGGCGAAATAGTGAGGCGTCTTTCCGTTTAAAGCCATGCCTCCGTCTTTGGCGGTATAGCGTTTTGCGAGCTGTGTGAGAAATTTGTCAATCGATATTGATATTGCGGCGCTTTTCCGTAGGGGCGGTTTGTTCTATTGAGACAACAGCATCGGCAAGCGTGGCAGCAGTAACAGCGAGCATCGACGCCAGGTGGCGGTGGGCATCGGCGCCTGCGGGCGTTGGTGTTATGGAGTATCGGCGCAGACGGGCTTCGTGGGCCTCGCTATATGCTTTGAACGCTGCTCGCCGAGGCTCTCGCCTTATGACCTGAGTCCTTTCGGATAAAACTACGGTATGTGTGGTATTGTACTCTGGAGGAAGGTAACGCGCGCTTGCGCTATTCAAGGAGGCATGTATGTCGGAATCCCAAATGGGTACCATGCTCGAATCCCGCGATAGGGAGCCTCTGAGCCATTCGCTCGAGGATTACCTGGAAGCAATTGTCGATCTTGCAGGCGGCCCCAACGAGCCTATTCGTGCGGTTGATGTTGCGACAAAGCTTAACGTTTCGAAAGCGTCGGTTTCGAAAGCGGTGACGAACTTAAAAGAAAAAGGCTACGCTGTTCAGCCTTATTACGGTGACATCACGCTTACTGAAGAGGGCTACGAATACGGTTCCACGATTTGGCGTCGCCACAATTTGTTGTTCCGCTTCATGACTGAAGCAATTGGCATCGACTCTGAAACTGCCAATTATGAGGCCTGCCAAATTGAACACGGTATCTCCGCTGAATCGTTCAAGAAGTGGGAAGAGTATTTGACCAAACAGGGCATAACTCTTGAGTTGTAAAACGCCATTCCCTTGTTTTCTTTATGCCCTGCGCGTTGGCGCGGGGCATATTTTTTTACCGATAGATTAAAGTTGAATCGCTTACCAGAAGGGGGACGATTATGCACGTTGAATTGTTGTACCACACGCCCGATCCCGAGCGCGCTATCGCGACGGCTGCACGTTTGTGCTATGCGCCTGTTGGTGCGGCCGAGCTCATGGAGACGATGTCGGAAGAGCGTATGCACAGCGTGCTTTCCACCATTATGGCCAGCGGGCACTTTTCGACGCTTGAGCACGTGAGCTATACGTTTGCCATCGATGGCGTTTCGCGCGCACTTACTCACCAGCTGGTTCGTCATCGCCTGGCGAGCTTTAACCAGCAGTCGCAGCGTTACGTGAAATTCAAAGAAGGCGTTTCTGTGGTAAAACCCGAAAGCGTGCTTGCCAACGAGGAAGCGAATGCTGTTTTCGATGAGGCCATCGAAGCGGCTACGTCGGCCTATAAGAAGCTGCTCGATGCCGGCGTGCCCGCTGAAGACGCGCGTTACCTTTTGCCGAACGCCGCTGAAAGCAAAATCGTGGTTACCATGAACGTGCGTGAGCTGCTGCATTTCTTCAGTTTGCGCTGCTGCAACCGCGCGCAGTGGGAGATTCGCGAGCTGGCGCATCGCATGCTGGAGCTTGCGCGTCCCACGGCTCCGTTCGTTTTTGCCGACGCGGGGGCGCCGTGCGTGCGCGGCGCATGTCCCGAAGGCAAAATGACCTGCGGCAATCCGTACCCCAAAGCAGTACGCGAATAGTACGCTGCTTCGATGTGAAATAGGGCAAAGGGTTATTCCTTTGCCCTATTTTTGTTCGAGGTTGGTCGTAAAATTGTGCGTTACGATGAGGCGGGCGATTTGGGCAATCCGGGCGAGCCGGAGGGAGGCCGTCGTTCGCTTGTGCCATTAGTCAAGAAGAAAGCTCCAAGCGTGTCTAACGAAACTGAATGCATGCCGAAAGAAAATGAAGTCGACCAGGAAATGCTCGGCGCGGCCGTGGAAAACGAAAGCGGTCAGGCTCTCAGCAAATGCAGCGCCGTGAAGCGCGCGTTTGCCGAAGACGGCGCGAACAAAACGCACGTGGGCGGGCAGGCGCTTATCGAGGGCGTTATGATGCGCGGCCGATACAATTGGGCGGCTGCCGTGCGTGAGCCATCAGGCAATATCTATATTGAAGAGCACGATTTGGCCAGCGGCAAAGCGAAGAACAAATGGCTCTATTGGCCCGTTGTGCGCGGCTGCCGCGCGTTTGTGGAAAGCTTGATTTTGGGCTATAAAGCGCTCGAGATTGCCGCGATGCACGCCTATGGCGATGAGGAAGAGCCCGGAGCGAAAGCTGAAGAAGTGAGCGCAAACGGAGCCATTTCGAAAGAAGACGCTTCGTTCGACGAAAGCGTTGCAAGCGAGACCAGCGACTTCTCGTGGAAAAATGATTTCGGCAACCCCGACGAAGCAATTGACGCCTTGGGCGCGCAGCGTTCCTTGGATATCGTTGTCGAGACCAATACGGCCGAGTCTGGCGCGGTTGAGCCTAACGCAGTCGAACCCGGCGCGGCTGCGTTAGAGTCGGACGAGACTCGTGACGGGGACGACGGCGGTTTCGGCAAGCGCGAAATGGCTATCTCGATGGTGCTTGGTCTGCTTTTGGGCGTCGGCTTGTTCATTGTCGCGCCCGCGTTCATCGCCAATGTGCTCGTGGGCGAATACGATGACAAAACGCTTCTTTGGAACGTCGTCGACGGCATTGTGCGTATCGTCGTTTTCGTGTTCTACATTTGGCTTATTGGTCGCATGCAGGACATCAAACGCATGTTCAGCTATCACGGCGCCGAGCATAAAACCATTCATTGCTACGAGCATGGGTTGCCGCTTACGCCCGAAAATGCGCGCAGTTTCCCGCGTTTGCACGTGCGCTGCGGCACGGCGTTTTTGATCATGGTCATGATCATCGCGATTTTCGTATACACCATTACGCCGCTCAATGGCCTTATCGCCGCATGGGGCGTTCCCGATGGCCCCGCAAAGCTGGCGCTCGTTATTGTGGCACGCATTCTGCTCATGCCCGTAATTGCTGGCATCAGCTATGAAATCACGGTGAAGTGGGCGGGCAGCCACCCTGAAAACCCGCTGGTGAAAGTGGTGCTGTGGCCGGGCATGCAAATGCAGCGACTTACGACCAATGAGCCTGACGATGAAATGCTCGAATGTGCTATTGCCGCTATGCAGCGCGTGCTCGAGCGAGAAGAACGCGAGGAAGCGGCGCGGGCTTAGGCGTTTTTTGGAAACCGTAGGCGGCAAGGTGGTCGGCTGGCCTTCGTGAAAGGTCTTGGTCGGAAGCACAAAGCCCGGCTTGAACGTGCGTTTTGTCCGAGCCGCTTTTGCGCTTTTGCTGCGCCGTTCGCGCAGGCCGAGTCGGGCGGTATAATTGCGCCCATGAATACTTCAACTGGAAAACTTGTTTTATGTCCTACGCCCATCGGCAATTTGGGCGATATCACGTTGCGCACGCTCGATGAGTTGCGCGCGGCCGATGTGGTATGTGCGGAAGACACGCGCGTCACGGGCAAGCTGCTCGCGCACTTCGATATCGAAAAGCGGCTTGAGCGGCTTGATGAAGCGACCATCTCCAAGCAGGCCGATCGCATTATCCAGCGCGTGTTGGCTGGCGAGCGCATCGCATTTTGCAGCGATGCCGGCATGCCTGGCGTGTCCGATCCCGGGTCGCGCCTTGTTGCGTCGGCGCAGGCGGCGGGTGCGCCTTATGAGGTGCTGCCAGGTGCATCGGCAGCCGCGACGGCTTATGTCGCCAGTGGTTTTTCCGATCCGCGCTACTATTTTGGCGGTTTTTTCCCGCGCAAGGCCGGCGAGCGCAAGGCGGTGCTCGAAGCTCTTTCGAACCTCGACGCCTCGCTCGTGTTCTATGAAAGCCCGCGCCGCATAGCCGATGCGCTTGCGGTTATTGCGGAGGTGTTCCCCGCGCGAGAGGTTGCAGTGTGCCGCGAGCTCACGAAGCGCCATGAAGAGGTATTTCGCGCTATGGCCCCCATTGCTGCGGAAGAATTCGCCCGCCGCGATGCGGAAGAGGGCGTAAAGGGTGAAATCGCGTTGGTTATTTGCCCTCCGACGGCTGCTGAAGTCGAGGACAACGCCGCCGCTCAGGCTGCTTCTGCCGCCGAACGCGCGACTGAGCTTCTTGCCTCTGGTGAAATGTCGCATAAAGATATCGTTGCTGCCCTGCGTCGCGAATTTGGCATTTCGCGCAACGAGGCGTATGCGCTCGTGCACGAACGTTAGAGAGCTTGGCGAGGGGCTGTTGTGAATCTGCGACGCTCGCCCGAAGGTGAAGAAGGCCCTGTTTGCGGCGGCTTCCCATGCTATGGTCTGTAATCATTTCGAAAGGATGGTCAATGAACGATTTCGTGTTCTATTCTCCGACGGAATTCATTTTCGGAAAAGGCGTTACCGACCAGGTAGGCGAGCATATTGCCAAGCGCGGCTATAAACGTGCGCTGCTCGTATACGGCAAGGGCTCCGTGGTGCGCACGGGAACGCTCGACCGCGTGAAGAAGTCGCTCGCGGCGTCGGGCGTCGAGACTGTTGAGCTCGCGGGCGTGCGTCCGAATCCTGAAGTGGGATTGGTGCGCGAGGGCATTGAGCTTGCGCGTAAAGAAAACGTCGACGTTATTTTCCCCGTTGGCGGCGGCAGCGCGATTGACTGCGCCAAAGCGATTGCGTTTGGCGTGCCTTACGAAGGCGATGTGTGGGACTTCTTCAGCAAGAAGGCGACGATTGCGGAATGTCTGCCTATCGCCTGCGTGCTTACTATTCCTGCGGCGGGTTCCGAAGGGTCGAGCTCGTGTGTTATTTCCAACGATGAACTGGGGCTGAAGCGCGGTACGAATTCGAACTTGTTCCGCCCGAAGGCGGCGTTCCTCGATCCCGAGCTCACGTTTACGCTGCCGCCGTATCAAACGGCTGCTGGCGTGACCGACATGATTGCGCATGTGTGCGAGCGCTATTTCAGCGGCACGGGTTCGTCGAGCCTCACCGACAACATCGCCACGGGCATTATTCGCTCTCTTATCGACGAGGCCCCGGTGGCTCTTGCCGAGCCTGAGAATTACGAGGCCCGCGCGAACATTATGTGGGCGGGCACGCTCGCCCATAACGACATCGCGGGATGCGGCCTCTCGGCGACGCCGACGAGCCGTGCTGGCGGTTGGGAAAGCCATGCGCTTGAGCATGAACTTTCTGCGTTCGACACTTCTATCACGCACGGTGCCGGTTTGGCGGTGGTCATGCCTGCGTGGATGCGCTTTGTATGGCGAGAAAACCCAGCTCGCTTCCTGAAGTTCGCGCTGCAGGTATTCGACATTGAGCCCATCGATGAAACCGATGAAGCAATTGAAGATGCCGTGACGGCTGCGATTGACGAGCTGCAGGCGTTCTTCGTTGATTTGGGCATGCCGCGCACGCTCGGAGAGTTCGGTATCGCCCCCGAAGATGTGGACAAACTGCTGCCGACGCTCAAGGCCAACAAGGGCGAAGTGTTCGGTGGCTTTAAGAAGCTTACGCTGGAAGACGCGAAGGCGATTTATCTTTCGGCGTTCTAGAGGATAAAAAAATCGTACAGAAGTTCGAAACCGCCCGCCTATGCAGTACAATAGGCGGGCGGTGCTTCACTTGCCGGGCGGCGCCTCTGAAAGGAGGTGGTCTCGATGGATACTCAAACGGTTATCGCCATTTGCGCAGTAATGTCAGTTGTTATCGGAGTCGTCGACCTCGTCACCCGCGACAAGTGATCTTCATTGGAAAGAAATAAGCCGGGTGCCCTGAGCAAGTAACCCGGCTTATAACTCAAACGATGTCGCCCGGCTTCGCGGGGCACCGTGCTTGCATCTTAGCATGATTCTTGTTTCGAAGGAATGTTCGCTGTGTCTTCTGTGCGAAAAACCATGCTGCGCGCTGCGGGGTTCGACATCGAAGTCACGCGCAAGCAGCAGAAGCATATGTATGTGCGCCTCAAGCCTTGCGCTGGGGGTGCCGATGCGACGGGCGGCTCGCCTGACGCTCGCTTTCGCGTATGTGTGAGTGCGCCGCTGCGTTATTCCGACGCTCGAATCGCGCGCTTTATCGAAGAACGCGAATCGTGGATTCGCGAGCATGCGGCAAAAATGCAGGCGAGGGAACGCGATCGCGAAATCAACGGAGCGTCGGTTTCGCCAACGCAGGAAGAGCTTGCCCAGTGGCGTGCCGTGGTGGCTGCGTTCGTGCCGCTGCTCATAGAGAAATGGGCGCCGATTATTGGCGTTTCACCTGGTAAATTAGCATATCGAAACATGGTGAGCCGCTGGGGCAGCTGCAATGTGAAAACGGGGCGCATTTGTATAAACGTGCAGCTCGCCGCCCAGCCTCCCGAGTGTTTGGAATACGTTGTGGTGCATGAGCTGTGCCACCTGAGGGAAGCAAACCACGGCCCGCGTTTCCATGCGTTGCTTGATGCGTATTTGCCTCATTGGCGCGATGCCGAGCGAAAACTGCGCGGCGCGATTCGGCGATAGGGAAGGCACTTTGCACAAAAACGCGCGAAGTGCGTAGCTTAAATTCGAAAGCGCGGCAGCGTCGACGTTTTCTCGAATGCGCGACCAGGCATTACACAAGTGACGCAGCGACAATTTCCTTCAAGGGTACGCACTTCGCGCGTTTTTGCGCACGAGGGGCTTTCGTGCGGGTCGAACATGCCCCCGCAGACTGGCGAAGTCCCTCGGTGCCTCCTTGAAGTCGTCGCATGAATGTTTCGGCTCTTCTTTTGGCCTGCGCATGGGTGCGCTACAATACAAAAGTTTGAAAAACCCCAAGGCTCGGCGGCGTCATTGGCCGCGCGGGCGAGAAGGAGCATGCATGTCCAAGCCGTCATTCTTTATTACCACGCCCATTTATTACGTAAACGCGGCGCCTCATTTGGGAACCGCATATTCGACCATCTTGGCCGACGTTCAGGCGCGCTATCGTCGCGCGATGGGCTACGACGTCAAATTCCTTACCGGCATGGATGAGCATGGCGAAAAGGTTGCCGAGGCTGCCGAGCAGCACGGCTTCGATTCGCCCCAGGCATGGTGCGACAGCCAGGCGCCCCTGTTCCAGGACCTGTGGAAGACGCTCGAGATTTCCAATGACGACTTCATTCGCACGACCGAGCCGCGCCAGCACCATGCGGTTCAGTATCTTTGGGAGCGCATGCAGGAATCGGGCTACCTGTACAAGGGCAGCTACGATGGCTGGTATTGCGTGCCCGACGAGACCTACTACACCGACAACCAGGTGAAGAAGGGCGACGAGGAGTATGGCTCGGTGGGCCAGCATCTGTGCCCCGATTGCCATCGTCCGCTCGAGCGCGTGCAGGAAGAGTCATACTTCTTCAAGCTTTCTGCGTTCCAAGATAAGCTGCTTGCGCTCTACGATGAGCATCCCGAATTCGTGCAGCCCGATTTCCGCATGAACGAGGTGCGCAGCTTCGTCGAAGGCGGCCTGAACGACCTTTCCGTGAGCCGCACGAGCTTCGATTGGGGCGTTCCCGTGCCGTTCGATGACGGCCACGTGACCTACGTGTGGTTCGACGCGCTGCTGAATTACATGACGGCTGTGGGCTATGGCCTCGACGACGATGCTTCCAAGGCTGAGTTCGCTTTCCGTTGGCCCGCGCAGTACCACATTGTGGGCAAGGACATCATCCGTTTCCATTGCGTTATTTGGCCGGCCATGCTCATGGCCATTGGCGAGTCGCTGCCCGAGCACGTGTTCGCGCACGGCTTCCTTACGGTGCGCAATTCCGAGACCGGCAAGGCCGAAAAGATGTCGAAGAGCCGCGGCAATGCCATTGCTCCGCAAGACGTCATCGACCTTTTGGGCGTTGAGGGCTATCGCTACTACTTCATGACCGACGTGGTTCCTGGCACTGACGGCGCCATTTCGTTTGAGCGCATGGAACAGGTATACAACGCCGATTTGGCTAACAGCTGGGGCAACCTGATTTCCCGCTCTCTGAACATGAGCGCGAAGTACTTCGATGGTTGCGCTCCCGCGAAGCCTGCCAGCGCCGATGCGTTCGACAATCCGCTCGCGAAAATCGCCGACGGCCTGGTCGATCGCTATGCCGCCGCGATGGATGCGCTCGACTATGGTGCGGGCAAAGATGTTGCCATGGAACTTATTCATGCCGCGAACCACTACATCGAAGACTCCGAGCCGTGGGCGCTTGCCAAGGACGAGGCAAAGGCCGACCAGCTCGCGTTCGTGATTTACAACCTGCTCGAGGCTATTCGCATTTCCGCGCACCTGCTCGAGCCGTTCATGCCCACCACGAGCGCCGAGGCGCTGCGTCGCATTTCGTGTGAGGCCGAGGCTGGCAACGACAACCTGGCTGAAGCTTGCGTATGGGGCGGCTTGACCGGCGGCGTGCCGGTTGAGAAGGGCGATGCTCTGTTCCCGCGCCTGCAGAAGAACGACTAATCGTTTCTGAGAATTGCAGAAAGCCCGGTATCGCATGGCGCGTGCCGGGCTTTTTTGAAAAAGAAGAAAGTTCGGTTATTAAGGCTCGTATCGTGGAATCAGAAATGCCAATGAACGCGGGAATCGATCCCGAAGGGGACGCCGGTTATTTGTTGTATGGCGATGCGCTGTTTCGCAAGCATCGCAAAAAGGGGTGGGCCTATGTGGGTTCGCCGGTGCCTGCGCTCGAGGCGCCCGTGGCCGATACGCATGCGCACCTTGCTATGCTGTCGCATCCGGCGCTCTCGCTTGCGCGTTGCGCTGTGGTGGGCGTCGATTTCGTATGCGCGATGTGCGACCCGGCCGAGGGCGATGAATGCGAACGCACATATCGCGACCTGGACATATGGCGCGCCGAGGCATTGCGCTTGCTGCCCGAGGTATTCGAGGCCACGCGTCGCAATGTGACGGCCGAGCGCGAGTCGCTCGAAGCGCAGGCTCATGCCGCCGGCAAGAAGCATGCGGGTCAAGCGGCCGAGGCGGCGGTGTTGCTGGAGTCGGTGGCTGTTGATGAGCGCGCATGCAATTTGTGCTGGGGCGCCGAGCCGGTTATACCGCACATGCGCATCGCGTGCGGAGTTCACCCGCATGTCGCAAGCCAGTGGGATGCCGATATGGAAGCGGCCTTGCTTGAGCGCTTGGCCGATCAACGTACCGCCGCCTTGGGCGAGGTCGGGCTCGACTACCACTATGATTTGTCTCCACGTGATGTTCAGCAGAACGTATTTCGTCGCCAGGTGCAGCTGGCCCATGTTACGGGCTTGCCGCTCGTGCTTCACGTGAGGGATGCGCACGAAGACGCATTCCGCATTCTTGAAGAAGAAGGCTGGCCTGAAGCTGGCACGTTGCTGCATTGCTGCAGCGTGGGCCCCGACGAGCTTGCGCGCTGGGTCGAGCGTGGGGCGCATGTGGCATTTGGCGGGGCGGTCACCTTCCAGCGAAGCGACGATTTGCGTGCGTCGTCTGTGATGGTTCCGGTCGAACGCCTGCTTACCGAAACCGATGCGCCCTATATGGCCCCTGTGCCGTTTCGCGGCATCGAGTGCGGGCCTGAATTCACGATTTTCACCGCAGAGCGCATCGCCGAAGTTCGGGGAGTCGCCCCAGGCGAGGCTCGCCGCGCATTGCTGCAGCAGATGCACGATGCGGGTGTGGCGTTTTTGAATCGTGAGCCCACGGAATGGCAGCGTGCACATGCCGATATGGTGAGGGACGCACGATGAGCGCCGCGCAGGGTTCTTATGAGCTGGTACTCTGTGGCTCGCCGCGCAAAAACGGCGTGTCGTCGCGTTATGCTGCGCAGCTGACCGCTGAACTCGAAGCGAGGGGCGTCGTTATTGAGCATTGGAATGTGGCCGACCATGCTGTGAGCGGTTGCATCGGTTGCGAAGGGTGCCGCCGCGCGCTGCAATGTGTCGAATGCTCAGGGCATTTGGCATATTGTGTGATTCGCGACGACATGGATGGGCTGTATGCGTTGCTCGATGGCGCGGCAGCGGTTCATGTGGTGGCACCTGTGTATTTCTCGGGGCCAACGGCGCAGTTCAAGGCCGTTTTGGACCGACTTCAGCCATACTGGGAGAAACGGCGTGGGCCGAATAGGCAGCCAGGTGCTGCCGATGCGCCAAAGCGCCCCGTTACGTTGTACGTGATAGGTTCGGGCGGCGATCCCTATGGGTTTGGCGCTCTGGAAAGTTGCGTGCGCTCGTCATTCGGGGCCGCAGGTTGGCGCGTTGGAGAAGTGGCCGACCGCATTGGCTGGGGCCAGCCAGAGGCGGAATCGCAGAAAGAAACGTTTGGTTCGTAGCCCATGGGCATGATTTGTGGGGCGTGCCCGCCTTCGGGAGTTCAAGGTCCGTGGGAGCGTATGGCTCGGTGAGCCGTGAGGCGCAAACGTGCCAATTAAAAGCAATGGGGACAAAGAAAAGGAAATCCTATGGCAATCGCATCGCATTTGGCATCGGTTGGAGCGACGCGCGACGTGCTTTCGCGCCACGGTTTGGCCACGAAACATTCGCTCGGCCAGAACTTTCTGGTGAACGATGCCGTTATCGCGAACATTTGCAAGCTTTCCGAGGTGTGCGAAGAAGACAACGTGCTCGAGGTAGGCCCGGGCATTGGCACGCTGACCGTGGCGCTTTTGCCCCGCGCGAAGCACGTGCTCTCCATTGAGCGCGACCCCGATTTGCCTGCCGTGCTCGACGAGACGTGCGACGATTTCGACAATTTCACGCTCATCGGCAAAGACGCCTTGCGTCTGAATGACGACGATTTGATTGCTGCATTTGGCAAGCAGGCAGTCGAAGCGGGCGAGGCTCCCAACAAGTTCATTTCGAATTTGCCCTATGCCGTCGCGGCGACGCTCGTGCTCGATTATTTCCAGCGAATCCCCAGCCTGCAGAGCGCCACGGTTATGGTGCAAAGCGAGGTGGCCGATCGCATGGAGGCCGTTGTGGGCACGAAAGATTACGCTGCGTATTCGGTGAAGCTGCAGCTTATCGCAAAGGCTACGGGCCGCTTCCAAGTTTCGCCGGGCAACTTTTTCCCGCCGCCGCGCGTGACGAGCTCGGTTATTCGTCTTGACCGCCGCAACGACTTGGGCCTGTCTGCCGAGGAAATCGCGAATGCGAGCATAGCGGCCGACGCGGCGTTTTTCACGCGTCGAAAGACTATCTCGAACTCGATGAAGGGATATTTCTCGAGCCGTGGCGAGCAGGGCAAGGCCATCGCTGCGAAGCTTCCTGAAATTCTTGCCGAAGCCGGCATCGACGCGAAGCGACGCGGCGAAACGCTCGAGCTGTCGGAATTCGTGGAACTCGGTCGCGTGCTTGCGAAGGCGAAGGCCGAAGAATAAAACGATACGTGTCGCCGCCCGGTGCAAAAGCAACGGCACCTCAACGATAAATAGGCATCTACCTGCAGATTCTATGAATTCTTCCATTCCGTGGTATTATGCTCCCTTGCGTGTAATAAGTGCGCTGAATGTCGGCGCCGTACTATATATGAAAAGGAATCCACCGAATGGAACTTGAAAAGCAGGCAAATCTTGTCGGCGATATTCGTGCTGAGCTTATGGATCGCATCAATACCCGCCTGAAGGTTCGCGCGAATATGGGTCGCTCGAAAATCGTCGAATGCGAAGGCACGCTCATGCAGGCGCACCCCGCTTTGTTCGTCGTCGAGGTCGACCGCAAGCGTGGCCGCAAGGCTCGCCAGTCGTACCAGTACGTCGACATTCTTACCGGCATGGTCGAACTGTTCGACGCCGAAACGAAAGAGCCCATCTTCGGCAAGTTCATGGACGATGAAACCGAAGAGAACGCCGCGGCTTCGGCCCTTGAGATGCTTCTGAGCGACGACCTTGAGGACGATGGCGACGACGATCTGTAAGCGGTTTCGTCGTCGATGTCGCCCAGGCCAGCACGTAATTTTCCCAAAGATGAAATTAAGTGTTGACACCTGAGCGACAAACGTGCAAAATACTTGCTTGCGCACAAGCGCGTCTTACGTGGGGATGTAGCTCAGCTGGGAGAGCATCACGTTCGCAACGTGGGGGTCGTGGGTTCGAATCCCATCATCTCCACCACGTAGTTTCAAAGGCCGTTCTTACGAACGGCCTTTTTATTTGCCGCTGCGCGGAAGCCCAACACTCCAGCTTAGCCTTCAATCGTCGCTCGCGTACAGGTAGTACGCGTCGCTCCTCTTTCAGGCCAATCTGAAGCGCTGGGCTTTCGCTCGCTGTCCTGGCCTGACCAACGATTCTTTTGTGGCAGAGATATGCCTTGAATCAGGCGATTGCCTGGCCTGTTTTGTTTTGCACGACAAAGGGATTCGAACCGTTGAGGTCGATTCGCGTTAAAAAACAGCCCAGTGGGCTGTTTTTAGCGAATCGCGAGGAGGCTTTAGCCGACGAGGTGAAGCGCGCGAAGCGCGATTCTGAATCCCATCATCTCCACCACGTACTTTCAAAGGCCGTTCTTACGAACGGCCTTTTTATTTGTCGCTGCGCAGGCCTCTCGCGGCGCATTTCGGCTTCAGCCTTCGGCTCGCGTACCGAAGTACGCGTCGCCTCGGCTTCGGCCGAACTGCACTCGCGAGAGGCCTTGCTCGCTGTCCCTATTTGACCTGTGTTTTTTGACTGGGCCTTGCTGCTTAGCCTAGCCTTCCTTACTTTCAAGCTGAAGGATTCGGTTCGATAAAGTCGAGCGAGCTTTCCCTTCCCCTAGCACCTGCTGGGCAAAATCCTGCCTGCTTCGTCGATTGCATGCCCTCGACAGGCGTCGAGCAGTTCGTTGGCCCAGAAGGGGGCCTCGACGAGTGGTTCATCATCGAGGGCGATAACCTGCAGTGTGTATTTGTGGTCGCGGTCGGGCGGGCAGGGGCCAACATACCCCACGCCTCGCTCGGGCTCGCTTTTCGCGGCGGAGTTATATCCCTGCACAAGGCGAGAGTGCTCGTTGCGGCTCAAATCGTCGGGAAACTCGATATCTCCCTCGAAGTCGCCATTTACGTAGGCGCACCAGTGAATCCACGGGAAGCCGCATACAGGCACGCTGTCCCAGTCGATGAAAAAAACGGCGAGTGCGCGCGTGCCATAAGGAACGCCCTCGACGGTAAAGGGAAACGAGCGGCGGCAGCTCCAGTCATAGCAGTCTTCGGGCGCTGCGTATTTTCCGTAAGCATCGGGCAAATATCCTCGGTCGAGTTCCATTTGGATTCTCATGGCGACTCCTTCCGCTCGACAACGCGCCGTGCGCGCTGCGTATCGCTCGGTCTATGGCTCAATCATACCTTGCATGGCGCTTGCGTGCCGACAAATCTTTGCGAACCTTTGGGCTTTCGGCTTTTCGCGGGTCTGCCCGTGCGATTCGCGGTCTGCTTGCGCAGCTTCCCTTTGCGCCACGGTATGATGATTCGAATTCGAAGGAAAGGTGGCGCGTATGCGCATTCTGAATATCTCGGCGCAAAAGCCTGATTCGACGGGAAGCGGCGTGTATTTGGCGGAAATGGTGCGTTGCGAGCTTTCGACCGGCCATGCAGCCGCCGTGGTCGCCGGCGTCGATGCGTCGGATGCGCCGACGCTGCCTGAGGGCGCCGAGCCGTATTTCGTGCGCTTCAACACCGAGGCGCTGCCGTTCAATGTGCGCGGCATGTCCGATGTGATGCCGTATTTCGGGGCGAAATCGATCGGACCGACCCCTCAGCCAGTGCCAACCACGCAGTCGTACTGCAGATATTCCTGTGGGCTTTCTGGGTCATCGCGTATGCGGTGGCCTTTTTCGTATCGGCCATGCATTCCGCACAAAAACCTCCGCTTGCAGGGTTATAGCTTCCGTTTGCATCCCGCGCGCGCTACACTGACGCTATACACAGCAACGCCTCGTTCGACGACGAATTCTGCCCCGTCGTCATTCTGCACGCGAAGCGTATGCCCCATATGCCTCGAAGGCGAGGCAACGCTCGCGCATCTGCAGCGCGTCCGCCATTCTGCACCGTCGCTCGACGTTTCTTTTTTTGCGCCCGTATTCCTTATGGGTTGGTGATTCGTCGCGTGATAGTTATTGGAAACCGAGCGCGAAGGGCGCATGTGCGCATGGACCCAGGGGTGGGATGCCGCCTTCGCACGAAGGGGGAATCGAACATGGCAGACAATCGTGAAATGTGGCAAAGCCTCGGCATGGACCTGGAAACCCATGACCAGCTGTGCGCCGTGCGCTCGCCCGCGTCTTCGATGCCACGAAAGCCGAAAACTGCATTCCCATTTCTGGCAAAGATTGCCTGCTCATGACCCAGATCGCCTTCTTCGACGACATCGTGCGCCTGGCGCGCGAGTACCACGTCGACGGCGTGATCGATGCGAACCTGAAGTTCTGCACGCTGTACGACACCGAGAAATCGGCGGTGGCGAAGGCACTCGAAGCCGAAGGCATTCCGTGCTTGGGCCTCGAGACCGACTATACCGACAACGACGCCGAACAGTTGCGCACGCGCATCGAGGCGTTCGTGGAAATGCTTGGCTAAAGTTTGATTATTGCGTTGCATGGCTGGCGGCCTCGTGCTTCGGCGCGGGGTTGCCAGGTCAGGCGCGGCATGGGCGAATCGAAATGCGCACGAGGGCGCGTTTCGAATATTTTCGCCGCGGCATGAAAGGGTGGAAATGCTCGGAATTGGTGTGGACATAGGGTCGACCGCCACGAAGGTCGCCGTGCTCGATGGCGCGGGCGAGATCGTTGAGACGTGGATGCGTCCGACGGGCTTTTCGAGCATCGACGCCGCGAATGGCGTGGCGGAGCACCTTGAGGAACAAGGCTTCTTCGAGGTGCCGCACGCCGTAGTCGCGACGGGGTATGGGCGCGTGGCGGTGCCGTTCGCCGATAAAGTCGTGACTGAAATCACATGCCACGGCAAAGGTGCCGCGCGTCTGTTCGGGCGTGATGGCGTGGTGATCGACGTGGGCGGCCAGGACACGAAGGTCATTCAGCTTGCGGGCGGAATGGTGAAGAAGTTCCTTATGAACGATAAGTGCGCGGCCGGAACGGGCCGATTCTTGGAAATCATGGCCGACCGGCTCGCGGTGAGCCAGGCCGAGCTTTCCGAACTTGCGCGCGCCGGCGAACCCACGTCGATTTCGAGCATGTGCACCGTGTTCGCCGAGTCGGAAGTCATCTCGCTTGTTGGCCGCGGCGAACCGCGTGAAAACATCGCCAATGGCGTGATTGAATCGGTTGTGGGACGCGTGGCCACTATGGCGTCGGGCATTGTGGGCGACCAGATATTTTTGACGGGCGGCTTGTGCGATAACGATTACATCGTGCAGCGCCTTTCCGCCGTGCTTGGTCGAAACGTGTGCACGGCGCCGAATGCGCGTTTCGCGGGCGCCATTGGCGCGGCAGAAGTGGCATTGGGGCTGAAGAAATAACCGCCACGGGGAAGCGGAATGTATACCAGGGATATCGAAGGAAGAAGAATCGCATGGCTGAAATCGAACTGCCGCGCACGTTTGAAGAATTCAACGATCAGCGCAAGGCGTCGTTTATCAAGGTGAAGAACTACAAGCAAGCAGGCGGTAAGCTCATTGGCTTTTTGTGCTCCTACACGCCGCTTGAGGTCATGGACGCGGCCGGCGCGGCGTCGGTGGCGCTATGCGGCATGTCGGACGAGACCATTCCTGCGGCGGAAGCGGTGCTGCCCGCGAACCTGTGCCCGCTCATCAAGTCGACGTACGGCTTCGCGCTGACCGACAAATGCCCCTTCACGTATTTTTCTGACATGATCGTGGGCGAAACCACGTGCGACGGCAAAAAGAAGATGTACGAGCTGCTTAACGAGATCAAGAAGACGTACGTGCTGCACTTGCCGCAAGGCCAGGGCCGTCCGTACGAGGCCGATATGTGGTACGAGGATGTGAAGCTGTTCCGTCGCCACCTCGAAGAGTTTTACGGCATCGAAATCACCGATGACGACCTGCGTGCCGCGGTTCGCCGCCGCAACCGCCTGCGCCGCGCGCTTGCCAGCATGTATGACCTGCAGCGCGCCGAACCGCCGGCGATGGGCGGCGTGGAGATTCTTTCCGCCATTCAGGCTTCCACGTTCAGCTTCGACATCGAAGACTATGCCGCGAAAATCGAGGTGCTCGTTGAGGAGAGGCGCGCTGCGCTTGAGCGCGGGGAAAGCCCCATCGACAAGAATGCGAAGCGCATCCTTATTACGGGTTGCCCCATGGGCGGCGTCATCAACAAGGTGGGCCGCACCATTGAACGCTGCGGCGGCGTGATCGTGTGCTCCGACGATTGCTCGGGCGAGCGCACCAACCGCATGTTCATCGACGAAAACGCCCCCGACATTTTGCGTGCGATTTCCGATCGTTACCTGCGCATCAATTGCTCGGTCATGACGCCGAATGATGGTCGTCTTGAGAATATGATGGACATGTGCGAGAAGTACCATGTCGATGGTGTTATCGAGAACGTGCTCACCGCGTGCCACACGTTCAACGTCGAAAGCGCGAATGTGGCGATGACGTGCGAGAACGCGGGCATTCCGTACATGAAGCTCGAGACCGATTATTCGCAAAGCGATGCGGGGCAGCTTGAAACGCGCATTGCCGCGTTCATCGAAATGCTGTAAATCCCAACCGAGGAAACGAGGGGAGCGCCCGTGATTTATTTGGACAATGCGGCCACGACGATGATGAAGCCTGAATGCGTGGTGCATGCCGTGGCTGATGCCATGACGTCGTTCGGAGGCGTGGGCCGCGGCGTGCATCCGGCGTCGATCGCGGCGGGCATGGCGGTATATCGCGCCCGCGCGGCGGTGGCGAATTTGCTCGGCGCGCCGGGCGCTTCGAGCGTGGCGTTCACGAACAATGCCACCATGGCGCTCAATATCGCCATCGATGGCCTGCTCGCTCCGGGTCAGAGGGCGCTCACCACGGCCGCATCGCACAATTCGGTACTGCGCCCGTTGTTCCGCCTGCGCGATACGGCTGACTGCTCGGTTGACATCGCGCCTATCGCCGCCGATGGCTCGCTTGATTTCGAGGTGTATGCCGAACTGCTCAAACACAAGCCTGCGCTGGTCGCGGTTACGCATGCGTCGAACCTCACGGGCGATGTGTACGATGTGGCGCGCATGTGCGCCATGGCCCATGAGGCGGGCGCGAAATTCGTGCTCGATGCCGCACAAACAGCTGGATCGTATCCGCTGAACATGGCTGAAATCGGCGCCGACGTGGTGTGCTTTACGGGCCATAAAAGCCTGTTGGGCCCGCAAGGGACTGGTGGCTTGTGCGTGGCCTGCGGAACCGAAATCGCCCCGCTTCTCGAGGGAGGTTCGGGCACGCACAGCTATGGCGAACGCCACCCGCTTTTCATGCCCGAGCGCCTCGAAGCGGGCACGCTGAACGCGCATGGCGTGGCGGGCTTGGCCGCGGGTATTGGCTACATCGAAGGAACGCTTGGCGGGCCCTCCGGCGTGCACGAGCATGCGGGCGCGCTTGCGCAGCATTTCGCCGACGCCGTGTCGGGCGTTTCCGGCGTGAAGGTGTATGGCCGAAGCGATGCGTGCGATCGCGGCTCCATCGTGGCATTGAATATCGCCGCTGTCGATTCGGCCGAGGTGGCCGACCGGCTGGCGAGCGATTACGACATCTGCGTGCGTGCGGGCGCCCATTGCGCCCCGCTTATGCATAAAGCGCTTGGAACGCAGAGCCAAGGCGCGGTTCGCTTCAGCTTTGCGGCAGCGAATACTGCAGCCGACGCCGATGCGGCGGCCAAGGCCGTGCGCGAAATCGCCCACGCCGTTGGCCAGGGGTGTTAGCGGTGCTTCAGGCGAAAGACGCATGCTACGTGCTCGTTCGCACGAGCACCGAAGGCTTTGATTTGTATCAGCGCCTCGTTGATGCTGGCGTTCCGGCGCGCGTGGCGCCTGCCCCGCACGGCATGCAGGCGTGTTGCGGCACTTCGGTGCTTCTTGACCCCGAAGTGGTCGATGCGGCGCGGCTGGTAATCGAGGCCGCGCCGTACCCCATTGTGCGCGAGTTTGGCCTTGCGCATTCCAAATTTGCGCGAATGCATAAGGCCAAACTCGCGAATGGAAAATTGAGGTATATGCTGGCGTAAGCCAGAACAACGAAGGAGGCATCCCATGGAAACTGTCAATGCATTCGGTCTTGCGTGCCCCAAGCCGCTCATGATGGCGAAGGCGAAGATCGACGAAGGCGCGCGCGAGCTTTCCGTACACGTTGACAACGAAATCGCAGTGAAGAACGTTTCGCGTTTGGCTGAAAAATATGGCCTCAATGTTGCCGTCGAGACCATCGAGGGCGGCTGGAGCGTGAACTTCTCGGAAGGCGACAGGAGCGTTGCGGCCGCAGCCGCTCCTGCTGCTGCGCCTGCCTGCACGCCGGCAGGCTGCGGATATGCCGTGTTCATTGGCAAAGACCACGTGGGCGAAGGCGACCCCCAGCTTGGCTATAACCTCATGAAAATGGCCATTTACACGCTTTCGGAAAGCGAAGACGTGCCGGCGAGCGTGCTGTTCATGAACAGTGGCGTGAAGCTCGTGGTTGGCGATGAGCAGCAGATCATCGATTCGGTGAACAAGCTTATCGAGAAGGGCACCGAAGTGCTCGTATGCGGTACATGCCTCGACTTCTATGGCTTGAAAGAGCAGCTCAAGGTTGGCGAGGTGTCGAATATGTATGACATCCTGGGCCGTATGCAAGAAGCCGCCAAGACCATTACGCTGTAAGGGCGCGCCGTGTCACATACCTACGTTATGGCGTTTGAGTCGACGCATGCGGCTATGGCATCGGAGGTCGCCCTTGGAGCCGCGCATGCGCACGCGGCCATGATTCCGACCCCGCGCGCGATATCGGCGGGTTGCGGCATGTCGTTGCGCTTCGATGCGGAAGATGATGCCGCAGCGGGCATGCTCGCACGGGTGTGCGTCGATGCCCGAGGCCTCTCGGCGCTGTATCGCGAGATGTCGAAAACGGAATTCAAGCTTCTCGAGAAGCTGTAAAACCCGCAAAGCAAAACGAGGAAGGGTGTGCCCTTCCTCGTTTTTTGTATACAGTGGGTTTCTGCGGCCAGCCAATAAGAAGCGCCGTTCGCAAGAACGGCGCAGTAAAGCTGGCGGAGATGCGTGTGAATCGAACACACCCGAGACGTTCTGCGCGCCCCGCAACGGCTTTGAAGGCCGCGAGGTCCACCAGGAACCTATTCATCTCCATATGTCGGTTGCTTCAAAGGTCAAACCAGGCAAACATTCTACGCAATTTTCGCGGGGGCCGACGAGAAAAGTTATGCGGTCGCGAAAAGCGCGTAAGAGGGGGCCAAGAATCGAAGCCGCTAAAGCGTTCGTAGGTCGCCATCGCGCTTCGTGATGCCCCTATCGTCGAGAGCTTCAAGCACGGGAATGGCGTACTTGCGCGAAACGCCCATGGCGTCTTTCAAATCGGTGGCCAGCGAGGGCCCCTTCGCTTCGATATGGGCTCGCACGGCTTCGACAAGCTTGTTGAATACGGCGGCGTCGTAGTAGAGGTCGCGGTCGATTTTCACGGCGCGTCCCTGTTCTTCGAGGCTGCCGAGCGCGGCATAGGCTTCGCTCTTCGTGCAGTTGAGCGACGAGGCCACGCCATCGGCGAAGGGAGGCGTAAGCGTGCCTTCGAGAAGCGCGAATGCGGCATCGGCTCGCTCTTGAGCGCGCGCATGCGCGGCGGCCCCCGCGGCGGCATGGCTCAAAACGCCGTCCATGGATACGACGTCGCCTTTTTCAAGGGCGACAGCAAGAGCGGCGTCGAAGCGGGTGCCGTTGAGCGAAGGTAACGCCGCGTGGTTGAGCGCGGCTTTCGGCATGCCCAGCTCATTGGGCGATGTCGCGTGGAATTTCAGCAGCGTGCTCGCGATTTTCGAGGCGGCGCGCTGCAGAGTTTGTTTTGTAGAGAACAGGGGGTCAGCGTCGCTTCCCGCGGCGACGATATTTTTGCCGACAATGGTTTTCGCGATGCGTGCGGCTTCGGCTTCGCTCACGTCGAGGGCGCCTACAATGTCGGCCACGGTGCGAATGGCATTGGGCTCTTCGATATATACTTTGGCGGCAGCGGTCACATCGTCGCAAGCGAGGGAGGAAAGCACCGCCTTGTCGCTTTCGGAAAGAATGGAACGCCTTCGCGGATGGCCGGCGAGCACGCGTCCGCCGCCGATGACGCGCACAGGCGTTGCGGCGCGAATGACGAATCGATCGCCGCGAAGCACGCACAAAGGCTCGTCGAGGCGTATCTGCGCTGCGGCCTGCTCGTTTTGCTTGAGTTTGGCGTGGCCATCCATGAACAGCACGCGCCCGAACACCTCTTTGGTGCCGTGGGCGACGCGCACCGTGGAGCCTGATTCGAGCGCGCTGCTTGCGTTCTCGCAGTCGAAATACGTGAGTTCGCAATCGAAGCGGTCGCTGGCGTTAGGAGCATCGAGCGCCGTGATGAAATCGCCGGGGCTCACATCGTCGCGGCTCATATCGGCGAGATTCATGGCTACGCGATGGCCTGAAAACGCGGCATCGACGCCTTCACCATGAATTTGCACCGAGCGCACGCGCGTTTTTTTGCCGCTTGGCAGCACGCGCACGGTGTCTCCGGGCGCGACGGTGCCGCTCCACAGGCTGCCCGTAACAACGGTGCCCGCGCCCTTTACGGTAAACGAGCGGTCGATGGGCATGCGCAAAAAGCCCTCGTGGTGGGCGTGCTGCTGCTTCGATACGATATTCGCGAGCGCGGCTTTCAACTCATCAAGGCCGCGGCCTTCGCGCGCGGCAACGGGAATGATTTCCGCTTCGGCATAGGGGCCGCAGGCGAGCGCTGCATGAATTTCCCCGCTCATGAATTCGACCCATTCCTCGTCGACCATGTCGCATTTGGTGAGCGCTACGACAATTTGCGGCACCGAGAGCAGGCGCAGTACGGCGAGATGCTCGCGCGTTTGGGGCATGATGCCATCGTCAGCCGCCACGACCAAAATGGCGGCATCGATGCCCGTGGCTCCGGCGATCATCTGGCGCACGAACTTCTCGTGGCCGGGCACGTCGACGATGCCGACGGAAGCGCCGCCTGGCAAGTCGAGTCGAGCAAATCCCAGCTCAATGGTGATGCCGCGACGCTTTTCTTCGACCAAGCGGTCGGGGTCGGTGCCGGTGAGCGCTTGCACAAGCGTCGATTTGCCGTGGTCGATGTGGCCCGCGGTGCCAATGACGATAGAGGGTTCGTTGTATTCGTGGGTAGACATGGACGCCTTCTTTCAATTGTGAAGGGCTCGGCATTGGTGACGGGAAGGGACTCCGGCGCAGTTCCGCACGAGCCGAACGCCTCGGTGGGGCGTTTGTGCGAGCTCAGGATTGTTTGAGCACGGGTGTCCCTTCCCGCTACCGATGAGTAGGTTGAAGACGCCCCTCGCTCGCCTCGGCGAGGGGCGTTGGAAGAGTGGCCTAATCCAGTGTTTTGAAATATTCCGCAAGCGCGTCGGCGATGATTTGTTCGTCTCCGGGCAGCAGGCATCGCACGTCGAACAGGGTGCCTTCGTGTTTGGTGCGCGCCAGTACCGGTGAGCCCGCGCGGTTGCCCATGGCGCGTTCGCAGTCGTTCGCGTTGCCGCGCAGGTAATCGATGCGCACGGCGGCGCCGGGAATATCGAGGGTGGGAAGCGACCCGCCGCCGGCCTTTTCGAATTCCTCCACGACCGAGACGCTTGCGCAATCGCTCGGAAGGCGCTCTTCGATAACGGCGGCCAGAGCGTCGGCGGCTTCGCGCATTTCTCCCAGCGTCGCATTGAGCATGCGCAGCGTGGGAATGCGTTCGTAGGCGGTGCCGTCGAGATAGAGGCGCAGCGTGGCCTCGAGCGCAGCGAGCGTCATCTTGTCCAGGCGCATGGCGCGTGCGAGCGGATTATTCTTCAGACGGTCGATATAGGCTTTCTTGCCCACGATGATACCCGCCTGCGGACCGCCGAGCAGCTTGTCGCCCGAGAACGACACCAAATCGCAGCCGCCCGAAAGCGACTGGCCTACGGTAGGCTCAGCGTCGGGCGCGTTCAAGATGGGCGGCAAAAGGGACCCGGAGCCCAAATCTTCATATACCATCACACGGTCGTGCGTGTCGGCGGCAGCGCGGCGTGCGTTCTCGGCGCGGGCGACGCCCGCCAAATCGCGGGCGGTCACGCTTTCCGAAAAGCCCACGATGCGGTAATTCGAGGTGTGCACCTTTAAAAGCATCGCGGTGTCGCTCGTGATTGCGCGCTCGTAATCGAATACGTGAGTCTTGTTGGTGGCGCCGACTTCAACCATCTTGGCGCCTGAGGTTGCCATGATTTCAGGAATGCGGAACGATCCGCCGATTTCAACGAGTTCGCCGCGCGAAACCACCGCCTCGTGGCCTTTCGCGAATTCGGAAAGCACCATGAGGGTTGCGGCTGCGTTGTTGTTGACGGCCATGGCCGCCTCGGCGCCGGTGAGAGCGCATACGAGCGGCTCGATGTGGTCGTGGCGGCTGCCGCGCGCCATGTTCTCGACGCTGTATTCGAGTGTGGAATAGCCGCGCGACGCGTCGACAACGGCGTCGAGGGCCTCTTGCGCCAAGGGGCTGCGGCCGATGTTGGTGTGCAGAATGACGCCCGTGGCGTTTACCACGGCGCGAAGCGAGGGACGGGCGAGCGCGCGCACGCGGCATTCGGCCTCGCGTGCGGCGGCGTGCGAAGTGATGTCGACGTCTTCGCCTCGCAGCAGGCGTTCGCGCATGGCTTGGATGCTCGCGCGCACCGCATCGGTTATGGCGGTTTCGGGAACGCATGCGCGAATGGCGTCGCCCAATTCGACGAGTCCTACGACTTCGTCGACCTTGGGAAGCGCGCGCATGCGCTCATTGAGGCTCTTTTCGGTTGCCATAATTCTCCTTTGCGGCGTATATGACAAAGTTCTTATAGGCGAACATTATTCCACTACGTGAATGTGCCCCGATTCGCCCTCTATCACGCGGCCAATTTTTGCGGGCGTGCGGCCGCAGCGTGCCGCGAACTCCTCTTCGAAAGTTGCGGCCGCTTCGGACGGTATGGCGCAGAGCATGCCGCCCGACGTTTGCGGGTCGCATAGCACGGCAGTGGCGTCTTCGCCCATTTGGTTGTCGGGCACGTGCAAAAACGGCTGCGCAAAGTCTTCCACGGAAAACGAACGCGCCGGGCGGCACCATTGGCGCGCAAGATCGACGGTTTCCGCAAATGTTGGCACGCCGCTCCAGTTGATGCTCGCGGCGCACGCGCTTGCAGAGAGCATTTCGTGCAGGTGGCCTGCAAGGCCGAAGCCGGTTACGTCGGTCGCGGCATGCACGCCGGCGGCGACCATCGCCTCGCCCGCAGCGCGGTTGAGTTCGGCCATCGATTCGACGACTGGCGAGAACGCGGCGTCGTCCAGAATGCCGACCTTGCGCCCCGCGCTCGCGATGCCCGTGCCGAGCGGCTTGGTGAGGTACAGGGTATCGCCCGGCTTTGCGCCTTCGTTTCGCACGAGCGCGTCGGGGGCGACGGTGCCGAAAACGCACAAGCCGTATTTCGGTTCCTCGTCGTCGATGGAATGGCCGCCCATGATAACAGCGCCCGCCTCGATGACTTTTTCGAGGCCTCCGCGCAGCATATCGCGCGGCACGTATTCAGGCAGGGTCGAATCCATGGCGACCACGTTGAGCGCCACATTGGGCACGCCGCCCATGGCAAAAACGTCGGAAAGCGCGTTGGCGGCGGCGATTCGCCCGAAGTCGTAGGGCTCATCGACGATAGGCGTAAGGAAATCAATCGTCAAAATGCCCGCGATGTTCGGCGCGATTCGCCATACGGCAGCGTCGTCGGCCGTGTCGAAGCCGAGCATGGCTTCGGGCGGCATCGTCTGCGCAATGGAGATGTCTTTCAAAATGCGTTCGAGGTCTCCCGGACCCCACTTCGCCGCTCAACCGCCACGTGAGGTGAGCTCGGTCAAACGAATGCGTTCTTTGTCGTTCACGATGCCTCCCGTCGCGTGGTTTCAATGGCTCCATCATAGCGCACTCGCGTGTGGACGGAGCCTTTTGGACGTAGTAGAGACCGTCGATTTAGCGTTTGAGGGAAGAGTTTCAGCGGCATGATTTCCCTTTAAGAAGGGTGGGAATGCATCAGGAATGGGCGGCATCGAGAAGCGCAAGAAAACAGCTAAGCTCAGCGTGGCGATCGCTCTTTGAGTGCTGACGGTTTTGTTCAAGGCCTCCTTCATTGAAGGGTGCCTTTTGCATGTGGTCGTGCGGATGTCGTTTGCATGCTCGTTCGTAAGCGTCTTTCGCCATCCTTTTGCTATGCTGTGGCCATGATTACTTCACTGAAACACACCTGCGCCGGCATGGCGCGACCTATGGAACTGCTGGCGCCTGCGGGTGGCGTGGAGCAGCTGGAATGCGCCGTCCATTTCGGCGCCGACGCCGTATATTTGGCGGGCAAACGTTTTGGCATGCGCCGCCGCGCTTCGAACTTCGATGATGCGGGCATCACCTCCGCCGTGAAATTCGCTCACGAGCATGGGGTGAAGGTTTTTGTGACGGCGAATACGCTTATGAAAGATGGCGATGTGGCGGCTTTGCCGGATTTCTTCGCCATGCTGCAAAATGCCGGCGTGGATGCGGCCATCGTGAGCGACATGGGCGCGCTTTCCATATGCAAGCGTACGGCGCCAAAGCTCGAGCTGCATCTTTCAACTCAGGCATCGTGCATGAACGCCGAAGCTGCGAAGGCGTATTACGATTTAGGCGTGAGCCGCGTTGTTGTGGCGCGTGAAATGAGCCTTTCCGATATCGCTCGTATGCGCGAAAGCATTCCCGACGATTTGGAAATCGAAGCGTTCGTGCATGGCGCCATGTGCATGGCCTATTCGGGTCGATGCCTTATGAGCGATTACATGGTGAGCCCCTCGCGTGGTGCGAACAATGGACACTGCGCGCAGCCGTGTCGCTGGAAGTACACGGTTGTGGAAGAAACGCGTCCGGGCGAGCCTTTCTCGGTTATCGAGGAAGACGGCGGTAGCTTCATCATGAGCTCTACGGACATGAACATGCTTTCCCATGTGCGCGAGCTTTCCGAAGCGGGCGTCGACAGCATTAAGATCGAGGGTCGCGCGAAAGGCGCCTATTATGTGGCGTCGGCCGTGAACGCGTATCGCCATGTGCTCGATGGCGAGCCTGCCGATGCGTGGCAGGCTGAGCTCGAAACTACGAGCCACCGTCCGTATTCGACGGGCTTTTACTTTGGCACCCCTGGTCAAAACCAGGGCGTGAAGGAATATGCGCGCGATTACCAAATGGTCGCTCGCGTAGTTTCGTGCGGGAAGAACGCGCCCTCGTTGGCGGCGGGTGGGCAGGTGGATGCGTCATCGCCAGCGACGGGCGAGGCCGCGGGCAATGTCTCGCGCCCGTTCCCGCAGGCCGTTGTTGCCAACCAGGCGGATGCGCCCGGTTGCTACGCTGCCGAGATTCAGTCGTGGCCCGAGGCTGGAATCGCTGCGCGTCGCCAGGCAATCGCGTCGGACCCCTATGCGGAAAAGAAGGGGTGCGTGAGCCTCTCGTTTATCGATGAACTGGCCGCATCGCCCGCGCAGGCATATCGGGCAGTCGTGATGTGTCGTAATCGTTTCTTCGAAGGCGAAACCCTTGAGGTGCTCTCGCCAGGGCGCGGCGTGTTCGCGATTCAGCCTACGCGTTTGGTGTGGCACGCCGCCGAC
>OLOY01000229.1_pt1 | contig 50223 bp, 48 predicted proteins | sample 1672771 | NCBI WGS metagenome assembly OLOY01 (sample SAMEA3136722, study PRJEB25190) | human gut metagenome
ACTTTCCACATCTTCTGATACCAGTTACAACTTTTATCATTCCATTGTGCATACGATTAATCAAATCATTCAAGTATTTATCTCTCTTGATATCCATAAGTCACTCTCCTTTATTGCACATTTTATACGATTCCGTAAAAAATATTCAATCAAATAAATTTTCACTTTATCTAGTTAAATTATCATTGAATATTTTTTACGTTTTCGTCTTGTTTGTTCAATGATATTATACTTCTTTACAATGCAAAACGCAAACCTTATTGAATATTTTGGACAGTTCCGTAAAAAATATTCAATATAAATAGTCCTATATGTAAAAGAGGCAGCTTTCGCCACCTCTCAAACCTTATTTCTTATTCTGCTTTTTCTTTTCGACTATAGCATTTACCTTTTTTACGTAGGCTGTCTCTTTGCTTTATTCATAGTCTTATGCTCCAATCTTATAAACTAACATCTTCACGCCGAGGTGTTTTCTTAGTTCCGGCAAAAGTCTTGGATTCTTTTTTTTCTATTCTCCTGTCCTCGTATCTGGAAGCCTTTTCAAACACCTTATCTGTTACATCGTAATGATACACCTGATCCGTAAGCTTGTCTTGTGTGTCAACCTGCGTTGCATTTATCTCTGCAACCATAGCAAGCAATGATTTATATTCCATATTTCCATCAGAAATCACATAACGAACAGCAGTATCTACCTCTTCCATTGTGTATCCGGCAGCCCCCGCAATCAGAACATTTTTAAAAGTTGCTACACCATTTTCGTCCGTAGTCGCATATTCGCTGACTTCGATACCAGAAGCACTTGTACCATATAAATGAAACTTCATGACAGAATTAAAACCATAATGCTGTCTTTTTATCTCCTAACGTATCCAGTTCCAACTCATCATAAGCAGTAGAAAAAAATTTACAGCCACAAAGCAGATCATATATCTGCAAAATCCCAATCTCCATCCTGACAGGAGCATAAATCCAAGCATGTTGATGGCAGCGTGGTCGAAGATGCAAGATAGCAGGCTGCCGCCGCGATAAAAGATCGTTATCAGCAGAAAGTCGACTGCGACTGCAGAACGCAGTAAATCACGATCCACACAAGTGCAAAAGTCAGTTCATTTTTCTCATATGACTTTTTCATAGTATGTTTCTCCATAATTCTTTTAATGTGTACATCTCTGTCGGAAACTGATGGCGAATGTTTTCCTGTACCGAAAATTCTACATCTATTCCTGCTTGCTTTGTCACAGTATATAGTCGCTTTGCCATGGGCATACAATCTTCATCATCTGATCCACAAAAGATTCGTATTTTTATATTCTTTTCCCTTAGTGTTTGAACCAAATCATGTCCATATTCTTGTAGAACTGGAATCCACGGACTCTGCAAAATCAACATATCGCAAACGGCTGGTGAAAAGCAAACGGAACGCAACAGCATATCACATCCTGCCGAAAATCCTCCACATACAATTTTTTGATAATCTATATTTTGTAGTTTTTCGATTGCATTTGCTACCGGAGTATAGGAAAACATATCATAACTCCAGCGATATGTTCCGTACCCATCCGGTTCGGCACTTTGTATGGTTTCCATCTGCCACAGCTTATCATCTTCCATGATCGGCAGCCAATCCTTACGTGCGATTTCACTGTTTTGTGTATTTCCATGAACAGCCAAAAACAGATTATCAGCACATTTTTGTTTCCATGAGAACAATGACTTTGTTTTAGCAACAGCAGCTGTATACCGATCATTGGAAATTGATTTTAGTGAAATAAACTCCGAATTATTTTCCAATAGTTCTAGATCATCATCTTCCAATATCTCTGGACGATACCACCATCCCTTATCCATAATTGCGTATTTCAGCCACTCCAATGCTTTTTCAGGCATACCTGCCCCGCCTGCCAGACAGGACAGGAAATACAGTGTTTGCGGTCCATAGTTTTCAGGAGCCTTTTTATAGGCATCCAATAAAAATAAATATGCATTATCATATCCGCTCTCCGCAATGTCTAATGTTTTCTCTAAAATATCATTTTCTTTTTTCAATTCTGTTCCCTCTTTTCAAAAAGACGCAGAACGAACTCGATCTAACATCAAGTTCAGCTCTGTGTCTTAGCGTCTGACTGTTTCAAAAGTATTATATGAAATTGTCGTAAATCAATGAGTGTTTCCTGCTTGCACTTTGGACAGAAAAGAAGATAATTCCGAAGAACAGTATCTCCTCGCAGCCACACACGGGTTTTCCCGTGACAATATGGGCATAGCAGCCATTGCCCTTGCTTTTCCATAATCATCACCTACTCATTCGATGGGGCAGAGATGAGCGTAATCTGTCGCGATTTGCTGCCTTCCACTGCCTCTTTTTTCATGTACTTGACCGCAATCTGATTGATTTCCGTAAGAAAACCTGAAAACTCCTCGTCAGTCAGTAGCAGCGTGCAGTTTGTAAATAGTAACATATCCTTCTTGGGATCAGCCTTTCCACTGGAAAAATACTTCGCAAATGTTGCACAGATACTGAGCAGTGACATTTGTACCGCATTTCCGGTTTCATCTTCTGTCTCCATAGCATCCTTATTTAATTGATAAACGCTTTCAACAGTACCGCGAATTCGATTTTCACCCACAACCATAAGAATTGTACTATCTGTAAGAATCTTTATATGCCGATACACGCTCTAATTTCGCCTGGAAGTTTCTGACAGTATTCCGGGGACTTCATGCGGATTGCTTCATAGAAAAATTGTGAGCTTTTTGGTACCCTTTATATTTCAGTGCTCTTATTCATTTCCGTTTAATATCTCCACCAGTCTTTTTTCTTTGATAATAGCAATTCCCTGACTTTCATCGCCCAATATGATCAGATTATCACCTGGCTGAATATCAAATATTTTTCTTGCTTTTGCCGGTATCACAATCTGACCTTTCTCTCCCACTTTCGTGATTCCAAAAACATGTTTTCCCTTTGGCGGAACACCAAGACCAAGATTATTGCTGTTTTCTCTGTCATAATTTACAAGATCATCCAGACTTACATCCAATACTTCTGCCAGAAGTTTGCCCCTCTCAATATCAGGTAGGGATTCTCCGGTATCACATAGTTAAAGATATTGGTGTCATTTAATCAATTTTGCCGATAAAGCGGTAGAAGATTTCTACCTCCTGTTCCCGGCTTCCGTCCTCACCTTTGACCGCTTCATGGACAACGATTTTTTCAATCAGCGTATTCAAAAGTTCGGCGGTCAGTTCTGTTGGATTGACGCACTCTTTCATCAAGGCAATCCATTTTTCTGCGTCTGCGGCGTTCTGGCTTTCAGTGGCGATAGCGGATTGAAGCTGTTCAATCTTTGTGTCCAGTTCAGCCTGTTCGCTCTGGTACTTCCCGGACAGCATAGAGAAGTTGTATTCTGTGATACGCCCCGCCGCCCAGTCCTCATACATCCGGGCAAACAGGGTATCGACTTCGGCTTTCCGCTTCTCCGCTTTGTTCAACTCTGCGGCTTGCTTCTTTCTTGCGGCGGCCTGTCCCTTGTCATTGGCATTTAACAGCCGCTTCAAAAGCCGTTCTTCATCATGCTGTACCAGCCTCGACCAGTATTGCAGACGGGAGAGGACATAGGCGTAAAGCACATCATAGCGGATATAATGCATGGAGCATTGGCGTGTGCCCTGTCCGTACTTGCTACAATGATAATGGCCGTAAGGCTTGCTGTTCTGCCTGTTCTCCCCATAGGACAGCGACCAGCCGCAATCCGCACATTTTACCAATCCGGAAAAAATCTGCGTCGTACCATCCTTGCACTTTCTGCGGCGGTTTGCTATCTGCTCCTGTACCTGCCGGAAAACCTGTTCGCTGATAATCGGCTCCTGCGTGTTCTCTACCCGCACCCATTCACTTTGGGGCTTGCGTATCCTCCGCTTGTTCTTAAAGGAAATGTTTGTTTCCCGGTAGTGGATGGTATGGCCGATATAGGTTTCGTCTTTCATAATGCTCTTGACCTGGGCTATCGTCCATGCGTAGCTTTTTTCCTCTGGCGCACCCGCATAGATGTTTGCAAAAGTCCCGTCACGCTGGAAATTGATAAATCCCGGTGTGGGAACCTTTTCCATAATCAGTATTCTTGTAATACTGGCCGCCCCTCTGCCATGAATGGCAAGGTCAAAAATCTTCTCCACTATCCAGCGGGTTTCCTCGTCGATTATCAGCTTGTTTTTGATTTCCGGGTGTTTCCTGTACCCGATGGGAGCATAGGCACCGATACGCTGTCCTGTGGCAAACTTCGCTTTGAAAGCGGCCTTTACCTTGCGGCTCGTATCTTTCGCAAACCATTCATTAAACAGGTTTTTGAACGGGACAAAATCGGAAAGCCCTTTCTCTGTGTCCTCATTCTCCGCAACGGCGATGTAGCGCACCCGTTTTTCCGGGAACAGAAATTCCAGATAGTAGTCCATCATCACATGTTCCCGCCCGAAACGGGAAAGGTCTTTCGTGACAATGCAGTTTACTTTTCCGGCTTCCACATCGTCCATCATGCGCTGAAAATCCGGGCGTTCAAAGTTCGTCCCCGACCAGCCATCGTCCACATACTCACCGACTACATGAAGTCCCTGTTCCTTTGCGTACTGTTGCAGGATTGTCCGCTGTGTTTCAATGCTTACGCTGTCACCATAGTTTTCATCGTCCCGGCTTAATCTCATATAAAGCGCCGTGTTGTAAATCGTAGTATTGTAAGGTTGTTTCACCGTTAAAAATCCTCCTTCTTAAAGAAACAACCCACGCTTACAATACTTTTGCTCTATGGCAATTATATCATAAGCGTGGGCGTGTTATCAATGATGGGCTATCAGGTTGAAGCGGCTTTTTCTGCGGTATGCCGCACCACATCTACAATCAGATCACCGAGGGGCTTCCCGCCTGCGGCGAAGTGTTCGGAGATTTTTATACGGTTGTTCCCACATACAAAATACTGCGTGCCGTTCTCTGCTTGTATGACCTGCCCTGTCCGGGGTGTAAAAATATCGCTTTCGCTTTTTGCCATCCAGTGTCCTCCATATTCAGTTTTCAAGGTACAATGCCGCACAAAGGCGGCGAAAATTTCTGCTTATATCTATCACCTTTCCTTTACCGTGTGCCGCTGCTGACGTTTCAGTTCCGCCAGTATATCCGGCGGGATACGGTCAACCAGCCGCTGTAAATTGTCCAGTTCGCTTTTCAGCTTTGCCCGTTCCATCGTATCTTTCATCTTTCCTTTTTCGCTGGCCTTTGCCCTTGCTTCCAACTTCTCATTCTCCGCCAACAGGTCATTGATTGTGACCTTGTACTTTTTCAACTGCCCGGAGAAGTTCTCCATCTGCGGGAACCACTTTTTCAGCATGGAGAGGGCTTCCTCTTTTTTCTTTCCGGCGTTCAGCGGGTTAATGCCGTCAAGGGCGGCTTCAATGGCTCTGGCCTGTTTGGAGAGGGAAACCGCCTGTTTGAAAAGCCGGGTGGGGATATGCTTCCGGCCTGTCTTGCTGGCGCTTTCCCCACGCTCCAAGTCAGGATATTTCTCCACCATATAGGCGTGAAAATCGTCCTGCCACTTCGTCAGGTTTGCCCGGTTGCCGATAATCTCCTTTGCACACAGGCGGTTGTCCTTTGTCAGCGGAACAAAGGTCAAATGCAGGTGGGGCGTTTTCTCGTCCATGTGTACCACCGCCGACACGATATTTTCCCGTCCTACCCGGCCAATGAGGAAAGCCGCCGCCCTCTGGAAAAACGCCTGTATCTCCTTTGGGGATTTCCCCTTGAAAAACTCCGGGCTGGCAGTTACCAGTGTATCGACAAACCGTGTGCTGTCTTTCCTTGTCCGGCATCCGGCCTGCTCGATACGGCTCTGAATGAAGTGGTAATAGCGTCCCTCCGGCTTGACGATATGGAAGTTGTATTTACTCCGGCTTGTGTCAATGTCGGGGTTGCTGGCGTATTGTTCTTTCTGTCTTTCGTGATGGGCTTCCAGCGGCCTTGCCGGGTTGCCCTTGTGCTTCTCAAACCGCAAAATTGCGTGTTGTGCCATTCTGCTCCTTTCCCCATTCCTTTCCTATCCGGGGTTTTCCACAGGGAAAATCCCGCCGGAATTATCTCTGATACGATAGGAATGGAATGGATATAAATAAATCATTTTAATCTTTGTATTTCTATATACCGTCCGGTTTTCGTACTTCTCAAGATTGATTTCCGTACTTCAAGGGTACGGTTTTCAGTCCTCCGGCGTACCAGAACGGGATTTCTTGAAGTCGGTGTTTGGAACCGCTTCATAGGATTTTGGGAAAATGCGGTTGGGTTTTCCACAGCCCAGCTTCTGGATCTCCACCAGTCCGGCGTATTGCAGTTCCCGCAGGGTGTTCACCGCTTTCTGCCGCCCACAGTGGAGCAGGTCAACCACTTCGCAGATAGGGTAATACAGGAAAATCCGTCCGCAGTCATCCGCCCACCCATTCTTGCGGGACAACTCTGTCCGGCGCAGGATAAAGGCGTACAGAACCTTTGCCTCGTTGGACAGGGGCCTGAATGTGGGGGCTTCAAAGAGGAAATTCGGGAGCCGGGTGAAGCTGAACGCCTTTTCCGGCTGATGGATATAGATGGTATTTGTCATAGTGCGTTTTGTGGACGGTTAGAAGCCCGTTTTCCGGGGCGGGCGATACTTTATACCACCTGCCCCGGTTTGGGGCTTGCGGAGCCTGATAAATCAAGGCTTTTTCCGCTCCTAACTGTCCACAGCAGACCTCCTTTTCCGTTCACTTTCTGTTTTCTGCCGCCTGTGAACTCTGGCGGCACAGCCGGGGCAGTATTTTGCCCGGTTGGATTTTGGGACGAACACGCCGCCGCAGACCTCACAGCGTTTCAAGTCCTTATCCCGGAAAATCCCCGCTTCCAGCGTCCCGTCCAGCGGCAAGACCGCCCAGCGGAACCACTTACAGCAGACCGAGAAAGAAACCGTCTGCGGGCAGGTGCAGGTGTCCCCATCATCAAGGGCAATGCAGTTGCCGTCCTCACAACAACAGCACTCCCGGCGTATCAGGCTGGCCGCCTGTTTCCTCTGCGCCGGTGTCATGCGGTAAAGAGAACCGTCCGGCCTGCGTTCCAGTGGCGGCAAGTCTTTATAGGGGTTATCTCTCATGCGTTCCCTCCATTTTGCTTTCCGTTGCCGTTCCTCCGAAAAGGTTTCCTGCCCCATTCCTGCGGCGTGTTCCGGCGTTGGCACGCTCCCCGCAACTTCGGGACAACTTGTCCCGAAGTGACCTCTGGACAAAGTGTCCAGAAGCTGGCTCCTTGCAGTGCTTCCCCAGCCGGGGTATTCCTTTTCGGACGGTCATTCTGTTTTCAAGGTGCCGTTCATCGATGAACTAAAATAAGTCTACACCTAAATGACCGTCCGTCCCGTATATCCATAAAGTCGGAGATCCGCCCGGAAAACTGCCTATTTCCACGCTCTCGGAATTGTGGTAAAATAAACATAAAAATTGGCTTTCAAGCCATAGGAGGACAATAATCTATGAAAATCGGAATTTTATGTGCGGGTGACGAAGAACTCGCCCCATTTTTGCCCTTGATAAGCAACTGTAAGATAACGGAAAAAGCTATGCTGAAATTCCATGCTGGACAGATTGATAGTGTAGAAGTTGTCGCCCTGTTTTCCGGCGTGTGCAAAGTAAATGCCGCCATAGCCGCTCAGCTTTTGATAGATGTATTTTGCGTGGATATAATTATCAATTCAGGGACAGCGGGCGGTATGGAGCCAGAACTTGAAATATTCGATACAGTTATCTCCACAGAAGTTTGTTACCACGATGTAGCGCCAGACATTTTAACGGAATTTCATCCGTGGATGAATTCTGTGTTTTTTGTGGCAGACCCAAAGCTGATAGATATGTCAAAGTCTGCTGTTGACAAGCTTTCAACTTCTGGAAAGGTAGTTTGGGGCCGTATGGTAACGGGAGAATCGTTTATAACCGATGAGAGCCGGCAAAAAATAAACGATGAATTTGCTCCCTTGACGGTTGACATGGAAACTGCCAGTATCGCTCATGTCTGCTATGCAAATGACATACCGTTTATCGCCATTCGGTGTGTGACCGATACTGAAAAACACAGCGGAGTTGATAATTTTGACAAAAACTGTGCAAAAGCATCAAGTATTGCCAAAGATATTACGGTTGCTTTATTAAGAGAAATCAAAAAGTCGTGGTAAGATTGGATGATATTTTAGAACAGAGGACAGAGGGGGGAGAGTATGGCCCTAACTATTCAAGAACGACTAAAAGACCTGCGTGTGGAGCGTGGCTTGACGCTGGAACAGCTTGCGGAACAGACGCACCTCTCCAAATCTGCTTTAGGCAGTTATGAGGGGGACAATCTCAAAGACATCAGCCACTATGCCCTTATTGAGTTAGCAAAGTTTTACGAAGTGACTGTTGATTATCTGCTGGGCCGTTCCCAAACAAAAAATCACCCAAACGCCGATCTTGCAGACCTGCGTTTGAGCGACGATATGATTGAACTATTGAAAAGCGGGCGGGTGGACAATTCCCTTTTGTGTGAACTGGCGACCCACCCGGATTTTCCCCGGCTCATGGCCGACCTTGAAATCTATGTGAACGGCGTGGCGGGAAAACAGGTACAGAGTGCAAACGCCATTGTGGACGCCGTGAGTGCAACGATTATGAAACAACACAATCCCGGCTTGACTGACCCGCAGTTAAGGCAGCTTATCGCCGCCCATATTGACGACGACAGCTTTTGCCGCTATGTGATACAGCAGGACATAAACAAGATAGCCCTCGACCTGCGGGAAGCCCACAAGGACGATTTTTTCAGCGTCCCGGAGGATAGCCCACTGGAAGATTTTTTGCAGGCAGCCGAGGAAACCGCTAAAGAGGACAGCGACCCGGAGCAGGCGGCTATGATGTTTATCTGCAAGCGGCTCAAACTGAATTATAAGAAGCTGTCCGAGGAAGAAAAGAAGTGGCTGAAAAAGATTGCACAGAAGTCGGACTTGCTGAAAAATCCAAAGCCACAGCGAGGACGGAAGTAAGAGAATAATAAATCAGATTATATGGAGGTATTGGTTATGAAAAAATGGTTACTGATAATTTCAGCGACTGTTATTTGCGTTGCTGCCGCTTTTTTATATTTCTTTAGTTTAACTCCCAAAGGAGATACCATTACCAGCAGAGAAAGCATACTGAACACCGCAATTTCAAAGGGGAATGAATGGACTATTGCAAAAGAACTGGAACTTGGCGGTTATATCGTGAGTGGAGCATATAGTGCAGATAATAAATCTACACTTGCCATCTTTGAACCAACAGGAAATGGAGATTACAAATTTAGTACATCAACAAACCGAAATAGTGATGAGATTATTGGTGGTGGCGTTGCAATAAACGGAGAATGGTATGATTTAATTTGGTTTAATGGTGCTAAAACAGAGTATGCCGAAATCACTTATACAATAAATGGACAAGTGCAAGATACATTGAGATACAGCACAGATGATATGGATATTATCTCAATTAAAAACCCAGAAAAAGAGTATTCCATTCATGTGGTTTACTATGACAATGATGGAAATAAGTACGAATAAATTGTTTTTCATCGAGAAAATAGCAAAGCCAGCCGAGCCAGTCAACGGTCAAGATGAACGGCGCATTTCATGCGCCGCCGTTGACAGTCCCGCCCGTCTTTGCTAAAGGGTAATCAAGGCGGGAAAGCCCTAAAATGGTTTCACACCTATTTCAATAATTGGAGGAGATAAAAATGAGATCAGAAAAGGAAGTTTATGATATTGTTTTGAATTTTGCAAAAACAGACAAACGCATTCGCATGGTTACTTTGGAAGGATCTAGAACAAATACAAATATTCCGCCTGATGATTTTCAGGATTTTGATATTACTTTTTTTGTTACGGATATGGACAGCTTCACAAGTGATGATAAATGGCTAGATATATTTGGTGAAAGGTTGATTCTGCAAAAGCCGGAAGATATGGAATTATTTCCAGCTGTAGAAAAGGGATTTTCATATTTAATGCTGTTTACTGATGATGTTAAGATAGATTTAACTTTGCTGCCGCTGGAACTGATAGACGAGTATTTTACATGGGATAAACTGGTAAAGTTACTGTTGGATAAAGACAACCGTATCGTAAAGCCGCCAATACCAACGGATATAGACTACCACTTGCAGAAGCCTACTCAAAGAATGTTTGACGATTGCTGTAATGAATTTTGGAATACTACAACATATGTAGTAAAGGGCTTATGCCGCAAAGAAATTCTTTTTGCTATTGACCATATGAATGATATAGTACGAAAAGAATTGCTTCGCATGATTTCCTGGCTGATTGGTATCAAACAGGGATTTCATTTCAGTTTGGGAAAAAACTATAAATTTATGAAGCAATATGCCCCAGAGGAATTGTGGGAACGACTTATGTCCACTTATAATATGGATTCCTATCCCCATATGTGGGAATCCTTTGAACAATGTATGGCATTGTTCCGGGAGGTTTCGTCAGAAGTGGCATGCCAGTTGGATTACCAGTATCCACTATATGATGAAAAAATCAGTAATTATGTGATTCGGCAAAAGAAAAAATATGGCATTGAAGATGATAACAAATAAAATTTTTTCAATCGAAAAAATTTATTTTGATTATTCAATTTTGAAAAACTGAATACCTCAAAATCAGAAAGAGCGCGGACAAGCACTTTGAGGGATTGACCGCCTTGTCCACCCATTCAGTGGGACGGCGGGCGGCGGTCAAGGCCGGGTGTAAACCCGTTCATTTCAGCCTTGACGGTTACCCGCTGTCCTGTTACTTTTCCGGGAGTGTAGCCACAACTTCGGGACACTTTGTCCACAAGTCGGAGCGTAGGACGATGAACGGGGGCTTTCATATACGCCCTGTCTGCTGTTGAAACCAGACCTGCGCTTACGGCTCCACGCCACACAAGCACAGCCCTGTTTTCCTGCCGCTTCAAATGCCCTTGCCCTCCCCGGCGGCAACGGCATTTTCACGGCAACGCCGACAGAGCGTATAACACACTACACTTTGCTTCGCAAAGTCGTGTGCCAAATGGGGGCGTTGCCCCCTTTGGAAACCCCCACAAGGAAAGGCGGTACGCTACCCCTCCACGGGGCGCATACCGCCTTTTCTTGTTATCCAGCCCTCCGGCTGTATCGGTTGAGCAAAAGTCAGCGTGGGAATGGTGTGGTATCTTTATCTAAGTGAAACCCCTGTTTCGTATTTTGAAAGTGTCTGTCTACTTACACCAATCTTTTCAGCCAGTTCATCCTGCGAAAAGCCATGCATTTTACGTGCGGATACAAGGTTGTCTTTAAACATGTTTTCCCTCCTTTTTCAGACCCAATACACACCAGCGGATAATCGGTATCCTGCTGATGATTTCGTATAAAAGCAATGCACCTGCAAATGCACTGATTCCCACGACTATATATACAATCCCTGCCGGAAGTTCTGAAGCAAAACACCTCAGATAATAAGCTACACAAGCTAATGGAAGATAATGAAAAACATAAATTCCCCAGGATTTTTTTGACATCCATCTTGATACTTTGTTTTCCAAGTTTCCATATTTTTTCATAAATGCCAAAATTGCAAGAATTGAAAACCAACAATAAATACAGGCAGGCATATTATTAAGTACAGGCTCTACCGCATAGTTTTCACCATAATAATATATCGTGTAGAATATTCCTGTTGCACCGGCTGCGATCAGAAAAATCGCCCACCATTTACTTAAGCACTCAACAACCTCATCATGCGAAAAAATGAAATAGCCTGTAAAAAAACAGAACCCGTAAATTCCAAACCGATACACAGTTACTATCGGCGTATTAAGAACTTGTGCGAATCCATATACACAGACAGTTAACAAAATCAGCAACCAGACTGGTGTTTTTTCTCCTCTTTTCCAGATACGATCCCTTTCAAATTTTCTCACTAGTAACAGAAGCATCGAAAAAATCCATAACACTTGTATATACCACAGAACACCGATTCCTGATATAGCCATGACCACATACCGAACTATTCCCGGAACTGATTCAAAACTTTCAAAAGCACCGCTGATTTTCATATTATAATATCCCAGTATCCATTGAAATACAAAAAGTCCAATGGTGGAAGGAACCAACAGCTTGCGTGTTTTATCTCGGATACATTCTTTCAAATTATGCTTTTCCAGGTAATATCTGACTGTCATACCAGATACCGTAAATAACAATGCCATCATCCATGGATATACGAGATATTGGAAAGCATCCTGCAACTGTTCTTCTTTAAACGGACCGATTACTCCAAACGGCTGAACACCATTGTACATATAAATCACATGATAAATAACAACAATACAAACCGTAATCCAGCGAATATTATCCAGATATATTCTTCTTGTGTTATCCATACTTTTCACATCTTTGCAATTATTTTTAACATATTTTACCATAAAAAATGTGGTCTTACGACCAACTCCCCTTAACATTTTCTGCTGAATTTTGTTAAAAATCGTTGCATTATGCTATACCTTCGTTTACGGCTCATTTTCATAATGTCTGTATAGCGCTCCCTTAGTCATTCCAAGAGTCCCTGCAATCCGACTCACAGATACAGCTTCATATCCTTGTAAACACAATAGATTTGACTGATGGTATGCTCTATAACTGTGATATGCATAATTTCTATGCTATCATAGACCTTGTTAAATTTGTTCTATAAGCATACCGTTTGCGGTATATAATCCATTCTTTGCGCTTATTATACTTTTACAAACTAAAAATATCCCTCAGGGCTTCAAACCCTGAGGGGCATCTCCATTCAACTTAAAGACACTACTTTTATTTACATCGCCCTCTTCGTAATTCTTTTCGTTTTCCCGGAGACGATAGGGTTCGATTCCAAACAGGACATCGATATACGGAAGACACAGTGTACAGAAATCTCTGTTTCGTCATCAATACTCCAGGTAAGCTCCCTTCATCGGACTTGCTGCATGCTGACTGAAAAGTCTCAGCACACCTTTTTTATATTTTGCTTCTACCGGTTTCCAGTTTTTCCGTCTTTCGGCAAGAATCTGGTCAATTTCCTCCATCGACTTACGCTCTCCTGCAACTCCGATGATATTCAGTTTTCTTTCCATAACATCAATTTCAATCAGATCACCTTCTTCTACAAGTGCGATCGGACCGCCGTCAACCGCCTCAGGACTGCAATGACCGATAACCGGACCTGTGGATGCGCCGGAAAAACGACCGTCTGTAATCAGCGCAATACTCTTTCCAAGCTCTTTATCACTGCTGATTGCCTCTGATGTATAGAACATCTCCGGCATTCCGCTTCCTTTTGGTCCCTCATAGCGGATGAAAACGGCGTCTCCCTTCTGCACCTTATGCTTCAGGACAGCATCCAGGCATTCTTCTTCGCTGTCGAACGGTCTGGCACGGAGCACAGCTTTAAACATCTCTTTCGGACATGCCGTATGCTTGATCACGGCTCCTTCCGGTGCAAGATTTCCACGGAGAATTGCAATACTTCCATCGGTTCCGATCGCCTTCTCATACGGACGGATAATATCTTCTTTTGTGAGGTTTACCTGATACCGTCTGTTGAATTCCTGAAGCCATTTTTCACATTTCTCATAGAATCCGTTCCGCTTCAGCTCTTCCAGATTTTCTCCTAATGTCTTTCCTGTAACAGTCATTACATCCAGATGGAGGTGTTCCTTGATTTCTTCCATGATAGCCGGTACACCGCCTGCATAGTAGAAGCACTCTGCCGGCCAGCGTCCTGCAGGACGTACATCCAGAAGATATCTGGCATTTCTGTGCAGTCTGTCAAAGGTATCTCCGGTAATCTCAATACCAAATTCATGTGCAATTGCCGGAAGATGAAGCAGGCAGTTGGTGCTTCCTGAAATTGCCGCATGTACGAGAATTGCATTTTCAAAGCTTTCCATCGTCACAATATCTGAAGGACGCATATGTTCCATCTTTGCCAGTCTTACCGCCTGTCTTCCAGCCTCTCTTGCAAATGCAAGGAGATCCGGGCTGGTTGCCGGCATCAGTGCTGTTCCCGGAAGTGCAAGACCAAGCGCCTCTGCCATGATCTGCATCGTAGAAGCTGTTCCGATAAAAGAACATGCACCGCAGCTCGGGCAGGCATTGCATTTCGCCCAGTCAAGTTTTTCTTCATCAATCTCGCCGCGCTCAAACTTTGCACTGTACATTCCGAGCTGCTCCAGTGTCAGCATTTCCGGACCCGCATTCATGGTTCCACCCGGAACAAACACGGACGGAATATCGACTCTGGCAAGTCCGATCAGATTTCCCGGCACTCCTTTGTCGCAGCTGGAAAGATAGACACCGGCATCAAACGGAGTCGCATTTGCATGAATCTCGATCATATTTGCAATCATTTCACGGCTGGCCAGGCTGTAATTGATTCCGTCTGTTCCTTGGCTTTCGCCGTCACAGATATCGGTGCAGTGATAGCGTGCACCAAATCCGCCTTCCTCTGCAATTCCTTTCCGTACCTCTTCCTCCAGAATATTCAGGTGGCCGCTGCCCGGATGACTGTCACCATACGTGCTTTCCACTATGACCTGAACCTTTCCCAGATCTTCTTTCGTCCATCCGGTTCCAATGCGCAGCGGATCTAGCTCCGGCGCAAGTTTTCTCATTTTCTGACTTTTTAACTGCATTATCTTTTCCTCCCTGTACCTTTTATGTACTTTCGGAATCTTTCTACACTTTCTTTTGCGGCTGATTTTCCGGCAGTTGCAATCATCAGCCGCATTGGATCCGCCGCAAACGTTGTTCCTTCCATTCTTCTGTCCTCTCCTAATTCATCTGATGTTTTTTCACATCACACACCAGCATTTCCTGCTATTTTCTTGTGTTACACGAATATCTTTTGTTGTTCAGCCTTGAATTCATCCGATGTATTTATCGTATAATCATCTTATTTAAAAATCAATATTGGAATTTTATCTAAAAAAACATTTTTGTTTTTGTGTGTTTTGATACTTTGACTTCGATCTATAAAGATATTATGATAAGAAGTAATAACGGAACAGCTAAGAAACGGAGCAAATCATATGATGACTTTATCACAGGAAGAAAAAGGTCTTCCGCAAAAAATATCAGATGACATCATCGCGCTTATTTTAGAGGAAAATTTGAAGCCGGGAGACAAACTCCCCAATGAAACCATTCTCTCGCAGCGCCTGGATGTGGGAAGAAGTTCTCTCCGGGAAGCCATGAAGCTTCTGGCCTCCCGAAACATTGTCACCGTCCGCCAGGGATCCGGAACCTATATCGCCGCGTCTCCTGGTATGGTAGAAGATCCCCTTGGATTTATTTTCATTGACAATAAACAGAAGCTGGTTCAGGATCTTCTGGAGGTTCGTTTTCTGCTCGAACCTTCGATTGCTGCCATGGCTGCCACACGCGCAGATGAAAAAGACATCAAAAAAATCACTGCACTCTGCGATGAAGTAGAAACGCTCTTAAAAAATCATGAAGATCACACACAAAAAGATATTGATTTTCACACAGCTATCGCTTTAAGCAGCAAAAACGTTGTTGTACCAAGGCTGATACCTGTGATCAACAGTTCCATTTCTCTGTTTGTGGAGACAACCGGGGGAATCCTTCGCAGGGAAACCATAGAAAGCCACCGTGAAATTGCCGATGCGATTGCCTGCCGCGATCCGCTCCGCGCACAGGATGCCATGTATCTCCATCTTGTCTATAACCGCAAATGGATCTGCAGCCTCTCGCAGAAGCAATGAATTATACAAAAAGCCCGGGCACTTGGCTCCGGGCTTTTTTCGTTTAAACAAGCAAGCACAAAATACGGAAAGGTGTAAATATCATCACCATAACGAATTCCGAAGCACAACAACTCCGAAAATCAGTAATACCACTCCCGGGATAAAAAAGAGGACACCCCCAAGTACCGGTTTTTGCGGCTGATATTCTGTGATATTTTGGGGATTGGACGGTTCATAATAGCTGGTACGCTGCATGCCGGGCTTTTGCACGGTGTCAGATCCATGACGGCTCGTATAGTGATAGACCTCTCCGTTTACTGTGTACTCATAGGTCGGCAGATAACAAATATCCGTGACCAGTTCCTGATTGCCGTCACCCTTGTCTTCCCATCGCTGGGTTTCTGATTTCGTCTGTTTGATCAGTGTCATAGTTGTGGTGGCTGTGTACTTTTGGCTGTCATCCTCATACTCGGCATAAACCTTTTTCCGCTGCCGGGTTCCTAGCCAAAACAGAAGTATTGCTCCCAAAAGTAACCCAATTGCCAGACCCATACATTTCCCCCTTCCTGTCTGCTTTCTTTTGTAAGTATTGATTTATAGTAACTATTCAGTAGCCACTGTCCCGCGAGGTGTTTTGACATGAATATGTCAAAATCCCGAGACATACAAGCCAAAATGCCATCACCGATTTCTTCTGTTTTTATTATAACAGAACCCTTCTTTCCGCACTACTATATTATTCATCTGTGCAAAAAGATTGTTACTGGTTACTGTCCACTCCGTTCTCAGCAACACGCCTTGCAGAATATCATCAGTGAACAGCAACAAAGGATTCCATAAAAATAATTTCATGTAAACTATGAGAAACACACTGCGCATCCTCGCGGAGCGTTTTTTACTTTACAGGAAAGCAATTTCCTGTAGAGTAAAAAAGCTTCCCGGGAAAATCCCGGGAAGCTTTCTGAATTTATATTTTTTATTCTATTTCTTCCGGCTCCATGCTCAGCACGTGCTCTTCACTTTTGTCAGTGATATCATATTTCTTTTTGTACTCGCTGAAGTATGTGTAATATTCGAAACTATCCGTCGGATAGATCTTACTGTCGCGGATATGCATATCCGGATCTTGTTCGCCACTCTTCATCAGGGCTACCATGGCACTTGCACAATGGGATGCAATTCGTCCAAAGCTATTCAGGATGTCGTTAAATACAGTTCCCTCTTCCAGCCCGCAATTGCCATTACTCAGTCGTTCCACATGGTGCATCTTCAGCTCGTCACACAGATGTGTGATGACCACACCGAGAGGAGCCACCCTCTGTGCTGCCTCTTTATCATCATTCAGAAAAGCGTTACAGGTAATGTTGATTTCTTCGCGTACCGCTTCCATAACGATATTCAGCTCATTCCATGCTGCCGGTGAAAAGTCTGTGTGATTGTCATGCATCTCGTTGGACATATGCGCAATATAAGAAGCATGGTCTCCGATACGCTCAAAGTCACCGATCGTGTGCAGATACAGAGATACCTGACGGGTCTGTACCGTGTTCATCTCACGCTTTGTCAGCTGAATCAAATATTCTCCCAGACGGCTTTCATATTTGTCAATCAGATCTTCTTTTCTCTGTACTTTGTCAAACTTATCCTGCTGATATTCATTCAACAGATTCATGGCTCTGTTGACATTCTTGCGAAGTTTCTTTGCCATGCCGTTCATCGCACGGTGACACTGTGCAATTGCCAGTGCCGGATAGTTCAGCAGACGTTCCTCTAACAGATCAAAATCTGCTTCGTCTTCCAGTTCTTCCGCACTGTCTTTTACCAGGATACATACCAGCTTCTCGAGTTTCGGAATAAACGGGAACAGTACTACTACAGTTGCCACACGGAATACTGTATTTAACAGTGCGATAGATACCGGTGTCATCACCATATCTGTAAAGGTAAAGTGCACAAATGCATTGGTTGTATAAAAGATAACAGACCACATGATCAGTCCGAACAGGTCGTTCAGCAGATAGACCAGTGCGGTTCTCTTTCCATTTTTATTGGCGCCGATCGCAGAGATCAGAACCGGACAGGCCGCACCAACACCGATTCCCAGTACGATAGGGAAAGCACTTGCAAATGTTAAGAGACCGGTAACAGAAAGTGCCTGCAGCACACCAACTGTGGCAGATGCACTCTGTAAAACTGCTGTAAACAGGATACCTACCAGAATACCTGCCAGCGGGTTGGAAAACATCGTCAGCATCTTGATAAAGGTAGGATTTTCACGCAGCGGAGAAACCGCTCCACTCATCATCTGCATACCTGTCATCAAAATGGCAAAACCAAGCATGATATTTCCAATATTCTTATGTACGGAACGTTTGCAGAACATACGAAAAATAATACCAATTACAGCTACAACGGCAGAAATCGTCGCAGTAGAAAAGATACTTGCGATTCCGCCACCGCTTCCTCCAATATAAGAAAGACACAGGATCCAGCCGGTAATACTGGTTCCGATGTTGGCACCCATGATGATACCGATCGCCTGCTTCAGCTTCATCATACCGGAGTTTACAAAACCGATGACCATAACCGTCGTGGCGGATGATGACTGAATCACACTGGTAACACCCGTACCAAGAGCTACTCCTTTCAACGGTGTATTTGTCATTCGATATAAGAAGGCTTCCAGTTTGTTACCTGCCACCATCTTCAGGCCATCGCCCATCAAAGACATTCCAAACAAAAATAATGCTACACCGCATAGCAAAGACAAAATCATTGAAAAAATTGCCATATTTTTCTCCTCTGTTGTCTGACATCCCGGATCTGTTTCCGGAATGGACACATTCTAAATTTGGTTTCTTTTTACTTTTGTTTTACTTCTTATTTTCTTTTTCTTAACATTTCCTTTCTTATTATGCCATGTTGACGTCATGATTACAATGTTTGATTGTTTTCCGACGTGATTTTTATCATCCCGTCAAAAATGCGCCGTTTTTTTTGTGTAAATTTCAGCAATTTTCCAACTATTTTCTCTATTGACATACTTGTGTGTACCTTTATGTCAATTTCGACTTTTCTGTTAAATTTTTAACGTCGCAGTATGGCTCTCCGTAGAATGTTTTTTCATTTACGGGAAGAAAATTGGCCGGAAACAAAAAAACGATGTCTCATCCCCTGTTCAGAAGTTATGAAACATCGTCTTACTTTTACAGATACGAACGAATATCCACCGTAAGTTTTTCTTCTATATTAATCAGCCGTTTGGCAATATCCTTTGCCTTTTCGTCAGCCTCTGCATACTGGTTCAGACAGCGGTGCAGCGACTTGATTCCCATATTGCATCCATCCGTCATCAGATCGGCGATCGTTGCGTCAGACTCATCCAGCACCAGTTTTCCTTTCGTCTTCATCCAGAACATGCCTTTTGCCATCAGGTTCGGTTCTTTCCCCTCATCCCGGTTAACTTCCAGTTTCTGCCGGATCTCCTCCTGCAGTTTTTCATGTTTATCCCTGCATCCAAGTAACAGCTGCCGGAATTTTTCTTCTTTTACATACGGAAGTACCTCCTGAATCGAAGCAATTCCCATCTGTACACCGGCGTCACACTCCTGTAACAGCCGGATTGTCTCTTCCTGTCCCATCATTTCTTACTGCCTCCTTTTTTTGTTACATGCAGATATAGTATGACGTTTGAAAAAGACTTTTATGCGAATATTTTTGTTTTTCTGAAAGCCTCATGCATGATTGACGTAACACGTTTTGATGTATTTTTCAGACTTCCACGATTGCTCTGCTCCAGATTTCCGTCAGTTTTTCCAGAGAATACGCTGCATTGGCAGGGCTTGTGGACGGCAGTTCTTCCATCGGAAGGTTCAGTTCCTTATCCTGATACTTTCTGTAAAGTTTTCCTGCTGTTTTTCCATTGGTGTAAACTTTCCGGATCTGCGACGCTTCCACGATTATCCCAAGATTAGCCGGAACCACATCTTTGATACTACTGTCACTGGATCCTATGATACTGCACTGTTCAATCACATCATACACAGCAACACCACGTCTGAGAAGCATCTCCTTTTTCTCTTCCACCGTTTCTGGCTCATCCTCCTTCAATACCGCCGCCATTACTTTCCAGAAGCGATTCCGCGGATGCCCGTAAAAAAATGCCTGTTCCCTTGATTTCACAGATGGGAAACTTCCCAGAATCAGAATCCGTGATTCTCTATTATACACTGGTCCAAAGCCGTGGCTGATGTTTTGATATTCTTTCATATATCTACTCCTTTTTTTAAAACCGCCTAAAAATAAGGGAATCTTCACCAAGCAAGGCGAATCTTCCCTTATTTTCTCATTATTTTTTATTTCACTGCCCGTTTCTTCCCGGACAACACTGTTCCTGCAATCAGTAACACCGGAAAAACAATCGCTGCAAGGATTCCTCTTTTCAGATCTTCGGAAAACATGCTGGATACATAGCCGACCAGTGTCGGACCGCCGGAGCAGCCGAGGTCACCGCCGAGGGCTAACAATGCAAACATAGCGGTTCCACCGTTTCGCATGACAGCAGATGCCTTGCTGAAGCTTCCCGGCCACATAATTCCTACGGACAGACCGCAGATTGCACATCCCAGCAGGGACAGCTGTGGAAGCGGAGACAGGGAAATCAGCAGATAAGAGCCTATACAAAGCAGACCGCTGCCCACCATGAACTTGTCAAGATCGATTTTATCACCGAATTTTCCATAAAACGCTCTGGCACTTCCCATCAGGATGGCGAAAGCCATCGGTCCTGCCAGATCGCCGACCGCTTTGCTTACTCCCAGACCTTTTTCCGCGAAAGTGGACGCCCACTGGCTGACCGCCTGCTCGCTGGCTCCGGCGCAAACCATCATCAATAACAGGATCCAGAATGTTTTCTCCCTGCACAGGTCAAGAATTGTCATTCCCGTTTCTCCTTCTTCTACCAGAGGAGCAATCGGTGCTTTTGTAAAAATCAGTCCGTTCACAATCGGGATGATTGCCCAGACACACGCAAGGATCTTCCAGTTTTCAATCCCGAAAATTTTAAAAAAGCAGGTGGAGATCAGTACAACTACCACATGTCCCCAGCAGTAAAATGAATGCAACAGACTCATCGCTTTTTCTTTGTTGTCTGTCGGGCAGCTCTCCATGATCGGACTGATCAGTACTTCGATCAGACCGCCGCCGATCGCATAGATCATAACAGACAATAGAATTCCTGTATACGCATCCGGTAAAAGGTTTGGCAGTACGACCAGTCCGATCAGTCCCAGCGCGGATGCCGCATGTGCGATCACGATCGATACCCTGTAGCCGATCTTATCGACAAATCCGGCAGATAGCAGATCCACGATCAGCTGAACACCAAAGTTGAGTGTGATCAGCATGGTAATCTTACTCAACGGAATCCCATACGTTTTTTCAAAGGTTAAAAATAGCAACGGTACAAAGTTATTGACCACCGCCTGCACCACATAGCCGATAAAACAGGCATATATGGTTTTCTGATACTTATCTTTCATCACTTTCCTCCCATGTGCGCCCCGTTTTCCGGAGCTTATCCTGTTTATATTATATATCAGCCTGTGTCGTTTGTAATTGCATTTATTTCACTTCTTTTTATACTATATCAGTAACTGTTCAGTACCTTCACAGTTACGCTACCTGCTGAATAATTACATTCATTCATCCTTTAGCTGAGATACTTTCTGATTGCAGCCTCTTGCAACCCTTCCCCGATCACGATCAGGATCTCCTGTCCTTCTTTGATCGGCTGTTTTTTCAGTTCATGGCGAGTTGCATTGACCTCGATCCAGCTGCCATTTTCCTCCTGCATAAATCCTTTGATCCGGAAGACTGCCCCACAGGACGGATCTGCAAAGATTTTTTTCATTCCAGCAAGAATTTTCTCCACCGGCATCTGACGTTCCATCACATACACCGTGTCAAAACTGTTTTCTTCTGTAAAATCCATTTTCTGATAATTTTCCTGCACATAACCGCATTGCTGAAGCTTTGCAAAATCCTCATCCGTGAGCGCCAGACTGCCTTTTCGGATGACTTCCTGATCCAGTCTGCGACCGCAGCGTACCTTTTCCAGTGCTCTGTTCAGATGTGTGACCGTTGCCTTGATTTCTTCCTTCGTTGCCTCTTCTGCTCGGCTCAACACAACCGCACCCGCATGTGCTGCCTCCGAAGCCAGCAGATACTCAGACATGTCCGAAAGTTCTGACTCCAGCTTTGCGTTAACTACGGTAATGACATTTCCGATCTGATACCACCGATCCAGCGGTTCATCCCGCAGCACATCAAAGAATTCATCCACATCGTATACACCGGATGGTTCCACCAGTACCCGATCATACCCGCACATTCCCATCGCGATCAGCTTCGTGCGAAATCTCCTCCGGTGTGTTTCCCTGTCGCATCCACCGGCGATCATCTCCAACTCGCACTTATCCCCCATCAGTTCCTGCAATAATAACATATCCACATTGACTGCGCCAAAATCATTTTCCAGAATCCCGATGTTCATTCCCTGATCCATCAGATATTTTGCATAGTGTTTGATAAATGTCGTTTTTCCCGAACCTAAGAATCCGGTGATAAGATCAATTGTAACCATATTTTCTCACCTTACCCTCTTGTCACACGATGGATCCGGGTTTCATCATAACGATCCTGCTGGGTTCTCTCTTCTGCAGGATATCCCAGTGCGAAGATACCGAAGGCCCTCTGACTTTCCGGAATACCGATGATTTTTTCCACTTCTTCCATCCGGTCTTCTAACGGTGCGATTCCCATCCAGACACCGCCAAGTCCCACTTCATCGGTGGCAAGCCACATATTTTCCATACAGATACTCAGGTCAATCTGTGCGTACGCCGGTGCAGTACATTCTTTCCGATAAGCGGTAACGATCGCCACCGGTGCTTTTGCAGTGAGTTTTGCGTATGGTGTTGTCTCAGAAAGTTCTTCTAAAATCTCCGGATCTTCCACAATGTAAAATTCCCACGGCTGCTGGTTGCAGGCAGATGGTGCTGCCATAGACGCCCTCAGAATATAATCCAGTTTTTCCGGTTCTACCTTTTTTTCCTGATACTTTCTAATACTGACTCTGTGAAATAAATCTGCCATTGTTTTGCCTCCTTACATTTTTATATCTGCTATCTTATCATTTTTTCACAAAACTTCCAATCTATTTCTTCATACAGCTGCTTCTGACATTATTTCCGATTACTGTTCCGTACACCCACAGTTACGGGTAAAATCCATTCCAGGTCTTCTGTCATTCTTAAACATAAAAAATTCGAATCCATCTGTTGTACAACAACTTATGAATTCGAACTTTTTATGTTTTTGATACTGAATTGTTCTGTACTTCGTACTCGCCAAATCCTTTTCAAGTATTCCCTACAGGCTGAACACACCCAGTGACTGCAGAAGCAGTGCTGCCAGCAGAACCGGCGCGACGAATTTTACCATAACAATATACAGTTTCTTTCTTACGAACTTATAGCCGCCAATCGTTACTTCATCGATAATGGTCTGTGGTTTTACCACCCAGCCGATCAGGATACAGCTGAGCAGTGCAACAGTCGGCATCAACAGGTTGTTGCTCAGGTAATCCATCAGATCCAGAATCTGTGCAACCGCACCATTCGGAAGTTTCAGTTCAAAGTACAGGACATTGTATCCCAGACACACGATCACTCCGACAATACATGCATAGATTGTTACCAGAACCGTTCCTTTCTTTCTGCTCACATGGAACCTGTCAATAATGTTTGATACAATCGATTCCATGACAGATACGGAAGATGTTACCGCTGCAAAAGATACCATCAGGAAGAAAATCGTTCCGATGACCGGACCGGCTGCTCCCATCGCCTCAAAAATCTTCGGCAGTGATACAAACATCAGTCCCGGACCGGCGGACATTCCCTCCGTTCCCATGAACGTATACACGGCCGGAACGATCATCAGACCGGCCAGCAGAGCCACCGCGGTATCAAACCATTCAATCTGATTAATAGACCGCATCAGATTGGTCTCTTTCTTTACGTAAGATCCATAAGTTACCATAATACCCATCGCCACACTGATCGAGAAGAACAGCTGTCCCAGTGCATCGACAAATACGATCACAAAGTCTTTCAGTGTCATACCACTGAAATTTGGTACCAGATAAACTTTCAGCCCCTGCAGACCGGTTCTTGTCACACTGTCCGCATCGCTGTGAGACAACGTCATCGAAAAGATGGATATGCCAACGATCATTACCAGAAGAATCGGCATCAGGATCCTGCTGTAATTTTCAATTCCTTTGTTTACTCCCCTGTAAACAACAAATGCGGTCAGGAACAGGTAGATAAACAGCCAGATGATCGGCTGCCACACGCTTGTGATATAGCTGGTAAAATAACCGTCCTGTGCGGCTTCCACCCCATGTCCGGTGATAAAGGTTCCCAGATATTTCAGTACCCATCCACCGATGGAACAGTAATAGGGCAGAATCACAACCGGAATGATACACGCCAGAATGCCAAGACCGCCCCATTTGGGGTGAATCATCCGGTACGCATTCAACGGACTCTGTCCGGTTTTTCTTCCGATGGCTACATCTGTGGTCAACAGCGTAAAACCAAAGGTCAGTGCCAGAATAATGTAAACCAGAATGAAGGTTCCTCCTCCATCCTTCGCTGCCAGATACGGAAATCTCCAGATATTTCCCAGTCCGACAGCACTTCCTGCTGCTGCAAGTACGAATCCAATAGATCCGGTAAAATTTCCTCGTTTGTTTCCTTTCTCCATACGTTACTCACTTTCTAAAATTTTTGTACCTTACTACTGTACCCTGATTTCAGAATCTTGTCTATCATTTTCCTGATTTTTTTTTGGTTTTTTATAATCCTTCAGCAGACAGGATCCCATGAGGTGTTCCGACATGAAAATGGTTACCGTTCACTCCGTTCCCAGTAATACGCTTTGCGATGCACAGAATTTATACTAATCGCATAAACAGATATTTTTAACATTTCCCGCGAAATCATGTTATAATTTAATCTGATACGAATGAAGCTTACTATCTTTCGGAATATATAAGAATAAATGGAGGAACTATGGAGCATCAACGACTGACAAATAAAGAAGTGAAAAAGAAAAACCGGAATCAGATTTTCCGTTATATTTGTACCCATGGAACGGTATCCAATCCGGATATTGTCTCCGACCTGCACCTGAGTCTCCCAACCGTGACCAACACCACCAGAGAACTTCTCGAATCGGGGCTTCTGCGGGATCTCGGAGAGATGCAGTCCACCGGTGGCCGCAGAGCCAGAGCGCTGTGTGCCGCTTCGGATTATCGGTTTTCCATCGGACTGGATATCACCCGAAATCATCTTGGCATCCTTCTTTTGAATCTGACCGGAGACATTATAAAATATGAAAGAATGCAACTTGGTTTTTCCAGAAGTTCCGCCTATTTCTCCGAAGTTTGTCAGAAAATTGATGATTTTCTCCTGGAAACGGAGATTTCCGGAGAACAGATCCTCGGTCTTGGCATCTCTCTTCCAGGAATCGTCGATCCGGTACAGAAAATGATCACGTATTCCCATGCCCTCGGTGTGCGGGATCTGCTTTTTTCGGAAATACAATCGTATTTCCCATGGCACTGTACCTTTTTAAACGATGCAAATGCAGGTGCTTTTGCGGAAGGCATCGGTTCGGATCTGCCTTCCTCCTTCTTTTATCTTTCTCTGAGTAACACCGTGGGCGGTGCCATCTTTCACGATGGCAATCTGCTTCCGGGCGATGCTTTCCGCTGTGGAGAAGCCGGTCACATGACTCTGATTCCCGATGGAAAACCATGTTACTGCGGAAAAACCGGCTGCGTCGATGCCTACTGTTCCGCCAGACTCCTCTCGGATCTGTCCGGCGGACGGCTGGAAGATTTCTTTCTCGGACTTCAGCAGAACAACCCGGACTATCGTTCTGTCTGGGACACCTATCTGAAACATCTGGCTGTCGTCATCAACAACCTGCATATGATCCTCGACTACGACATTGTCCTCGGCGGCTACGTCGGAAGTTTCCTCTCCCCCTGGCTCGATACGATCCGCCGGCTGGTTGCCGAACACAATACCTTCGAAGACGATGGAAGTTTCGTAAAACTATGTACTTATCAGACCGGAGCGGCGGCTTATGGGGCGGCGATGGATGTGATGGAAGAGTTTTTACGGACGGTGTGAGTTCCTGACAGGATTCATTCTGATACCCAAAGAGATCCACCAGATTTTCAGAAAAAATCTGGTGGATCTCTTTTCTTTTATTTCAAAATATGTTTTACAGATATGCAATACTCTGATTCTCAAATACCGCACTTCCATCTGTAACTCCCAGGCAGATTCCCTCCCCAGGATTTGTATACATGCGGGTATTCATAGCAACTCCGTCCACATACAGTGTAGCAATCGTATCATCCACGATAATCTGTACATGATATTTCTTTCCAGGAACCAGACGAATCAGGCGTTCCAGTCCCATATTATTCATCTGTGGCCATGGCCAGTTCGGAGATTTCTCGAAGATCACACGATCCTTCGGACACTCAAATGTGAAAGAATAGAATTCATCATCCGCTTCCTGCGCACGCACGCCAACGGAGAATCCACGTGTTCCCTCAGCAAATGTAACATCTGCTTCGTATCGATAGCAGTCACCGGTCTCCGTTACTACATGCCGTAATGCTCTTCCTGATTCTTTTTCCAGTTTTACATCATCCAGCTTTTTCTCATCCTTAAACGCATTCCATACCGTATCCGGAATCCGGCAGCCTAAAGTGCCGTCTTTTCTCTGATACAGTTCATGTGCGACAAAAGTTCCTGCCCAGATAAAATCTTCTTTATCTGCCTCCGGTCTGTACCAGAGATTTGCACTGTCCGTCTCGTTGGCACGTGTCGGAACCCATCCGAACAGAATCCTCTGATTATTCAACATAAAGGTTCTTCCTGCATAATAAGCTCTTCCGTCAAAAGCATCGTCATCCGGTGCGATCCAAGGTCCTTTCAGGCTTTTTGCCATACGGTACACCTGTGTGGATGCATGGGAATATTCTGTTGTGATCAGATACCACCAGTCGCCCATCTTGAAAAGATCCGGCATCTCATGCATGGTAAACAGATCCGGTGCCCAGAAATCCCCCTGAAACTCCCAGTCTGCAAGATCATCTGATGTAAAATAAACGGTTCTTCCTGTTGTTTTATGCTTGTCTCCTTCCAGACGTGCCCCAAGGATCAGAATATATTTTTCAGATTCGTCATCCCACAGTACAAACGGATCTCTCCAGTCATCCGGATCATATCCCGGCTGCGGAACAAAGGTCACTGCATCCTGCGTCTTTGTCCAGTGTTTCAGATCCTCACTGACCGCATGCATCAGTACCTGAGATGGTTTTCCCTGTTTTGGATAATCTCTGTTGTAACCGGTGTAGAATGCATGATATTTTCCTTCTCTGTCTTCGCAGATACTTCCGGCAAAGATAAACTGATCCTGCTCTTCATCCGTTCCTCTCGGAATCGCCACACCGCAATCCTCATAAGTCACAAAATCCTTTGTTGTTGCCAGATCCCAGCCAAACGGCTCTCCAAAAGGACACGGGACTCTGGTATCTCTCTGGTGGAACAGATAGAATGTATCATCCTTTCCAAAAGGCATGCAATCGCCAAACCAGGTATTTGGATGCTGATAGTAAATTTTCATAATTTTCCTCTCTTTCCTGCCCGCAGGCATATAATTATCCTTTGACTGCTCCGGCGGTCAAACCGCTGAGCATGTACTTATTCGTAAAGAAATAAAACAAAAATGTCGGTAACACAGTGACGGTAATTGCCGCAAATGTAGCACCCCAGTCTGTAGTTCCCATAAAACCGACAAAGTCGTTCAGCCCCAACGTAACAGTTTTCATATTGGTAGATCTCGTAAACGTATAGGCATTGATAAAATCATTCCATGTAAAAACACCCTGCATCGTTGCTACCGTCAACAGCGAGTTCGTCGACATCGGAAATACAATCTTGAAAAATGTCCGCATCGGTGAACACCCATCAATGATTGCAGCCTCGATAATCTCATCCGGCAGGAATTTACTGAATGAATAAAACAGCTGAATCGAGTATGACAGAGAGAACGCAATCTGTGGCAAAATGACTGCCGGATAGGTGTTGAGGATTCCCATCTTACTAAAAATAGTGAATAACGGAATCAATGCAACCTGAAACGGAAGCATCAATCCAAGTAAAAAGTAAGACAAAATCTTCTTATTTCCCCTAAATTGGATCTTACTCAACGCAAACCCTGCCATAAAACTGATCAACAGTAACGGAATTAAAACTCCTACTGTGATTATAATACTATTCTTAAAATAGTTCAGCATTGGACTCGTTGTAAGATTTTCTATTATATATTCAAAAGGAAGCAAAAAACGCTCTCCGTTTTCCTGATTCCTTTCATTTTCCATATGTATCCGTTTATACCTGCGGAAATACCTCTGTAAACACCGCATCCATCAGTTCCTGGTCTCTGCGGCATTCTGCGATAACAGTGATAACCGCGTTTTTCTCCCGACTGATGATGGACCACTGGCAATATTTTCCGTCGGCTCGGAAAGTGTTTTCCCTGCCGCCCCAGAACAGGTAGCCATAACCGAAGCTGTCTTTGTCATTTTCCACCTGTTTGCTGGTGGCTTCCTTTACCCAGCTTTCCGGTACCAGCTGTTTTCCGTTCCAGTTTCCGTTCTGCAGATAGAGCAGGCCAAGCTTGTGAAGTTCATCCATTGTCAGGAAAAGTCCGCCGGCACCGAAGACATGACCATAGGGATCCAGTTCCCAGGTCGGACGGGCGATGCCCAGCGGTTTGAACAGTCGCGGATACAGGTAGGATACCAGATCACATCCGGCTCTCCGCTCTACCAGAACACCTGCAAGATACGGACCTACGTTATTGTATACAAACTTTGTGCCCGGCTCGTAGACAAACGGGAAGGCAAGACTCATCTTTACCCAGTCCTCTTCCTCGTAAACCGGACGCTGTGCACCCATCAGTTCTGCTTTTTCCTGTCCGAGACACATAGTCAAAAGGTCTTTTACTGTTGCCTTTGCCAGATTGTCACTGACAGTTTCCGGAAGATCTTCGGCAAAACAGTCCACCAGTTTTTCATCCAGGGATAGCAGACCTTCTTTTACTGCGATTCCCACAGCTGTGGAAGTGAAACTTTTACTTGCAGAATATACATTTCTTCTGCACTGTTCATCCCACAGTTTCTTTCCGATCTCTTTGCCGTCCTTCGTCACAACGATCCCCAGCACACCCAGTTCCTTTGCTTTTTTCTCGAATGCATCAAAATTCATGAAAGTTCCTCCTGTCATATGATACCGGATTGTTCCCCTGGTATCCTTTACATCTTATGTTTACCCATTTTCGCGTAACTGTCGGTCCGCGGCAGCCAGTCCAGGAATTCCGGCAGTTCCAGCTCCCAGAATCTCCATTCATGTTCATAACCATCCACCCGGTCAAAGCGGTGGTCGATCTTTAATTCATTCAGATATTCTTCAAAACGGTCCACCGATTCAATCAGAAAATCGTTGTTTCCCACACAGAAGAAGATATCCGGCAGCTTCTTACCCGCATCCACATCGTCACGGATGATCTGGTACAGATCCATCGGTTCCGGGAACTTATGGCCTACTTTTTCTTCCAGATCTTTCGCCCATACCGTTGCCGGTGAAAAAGCACCGACCGCACGATACTGCTCGGTATCTTTCATCGCATGGACAAGTGCTCCGTAGCCGCCCATGGACGCACCGGCAATATACGTGTGTTCCGGCCGGTCTGTGACCGGGAAATATGCCTTCACGAATTCCGGAACCTCTTTTCCGATAAATTCATAGTATTTTTCTCCGTAGATGGTATCCATGTACAGGGTATTTCCTACCGATACCGAGACTACCGCGATCCGGTACTCTTCCGCATAACGGCTGACGCAGGTAAAACGCTGCCAGGAAAGATAATCATTTCCATGGCCGTGTAAGAGGTATAACACCGGGAATTTTTCCGGCATCTGATGTGTTAATAAAGCCGGATCATCCATATCACAGGGACTTACCCCCGGCAGGGTGATCGTAAGATCTACTCCGTGTCCCAGGGAGTAGGAAAAAAAATTACAGTGCATCTGTGGCATATTTCATTCCTCCTTTTATTTTACAAGCAGCCAGGCCATGCTCTTTGCAGCGATCTCCAGCTGATGATCTTCTGTCTTTTTCGGTGCCCCTCCACGGCAGATCAACTGTTCGGTCTGATCGATGCCGAAGTCTTCAACAAAAAGTGGCTGATCGAACGGATTCAGCACCACGTATCCGCAGCTTCCTTCTTTTTCTCTTTTTAACACGATCGGAGAGCATCCTTTTTCCGCCTTGACAAATTCCGCATACCCGTCATTTCCAAAGCACGGATACGCTTTTCTGAGTGCGATCAGCCGCTGGATCCAGTGATATAAGCTGTCTTCCTGCGCCATCTGGCTTTCCGCGTCCGGACGGTCGGTGTCCGGATCCATCGCCATATATAACATCCGGGACGGTGCACTGGAAAAATCTCCGTTGACTCCCTTCGACCACTGCATCGGGGTTCTCGAACCGGTACGCTCGTAACCGCCTTCCACAGAGATCATATCCGGGATATAACGCATCCCGATCTCATCGCCATAATATAAGAACGGTGCTCCCGGAAAACCATAGATAAATCCATAGGCCAGACGCAGCTGCTCTTCATCCAGCTGATAAGAGATCCGGGCCATATCGTGATTGCCGCTTGGCATACACATCATGCCTTTCCCCCGCAGATTCTCCTGATTTTTTGCAAAGATCCCTGCAAATACAGAGATATCACTCTCCGGATCTCCACCAAAATAAGGATGATCTCCCCGGAACAGATCCATATAACCGGTATCTCCAAAATGCAGATAAAAGTCCATATCAAATCCCGCTTCCAGTGCCACCTCCGGTTTTCCCCACTCGGATACCAGCGCCGCTTCCGGGAATTCTTTATTCAAAAATGCCCGCACATCCTGCCACAGGCGGATCGTCTCTTTTTTATCTTCATCGTTTTTCACCAGCGAACCGGCCATATCCACACGGAAACCGTCACAGCCAAGTGTCAGCCAGAAACGCATGATGTTTTTCAGTTCTTCTCTGGTAGCCATCGGTCCCGGCGCATCGGTCGGCTGCTGCCAGCCGGCATCGGTAATATTAGCAAATCCATAGTTCAGCGCCGGCTGCGTGGAAAAACAGTTGACGCCGCAGCTGGCCGGACGTGGGGAGATGCCACGCAGGACACTGACGATTCCTTTGACATCTTCCATTCGTTTATACAGACTGTCGGTCCATACATAGCGGTCGGTATATTCGTTTTTCTCCGCTTTCATCGATTCCTGAAACCACGGATGTGTCACAGCGGTATGTCCCGGCACCAGATCCAGAAGTACGTGCATCCCTCTTTGGTGTGCCGCTTCAAATAATTTTTTCAGATCTTCATTGGTTCCATACCGCGGAGCCACGCTATAATAATCTTCCACATCATATCCCGCATCGTAAAACGGTGAGGTAAAACAGGGATTGATCCACAGGGCGTTACAGCCCAGTTCCTGAATATACTCTAATTTTTCTGTAATTCCCGGGATATCCCCGATTCCGTCTCCGTTGCTGTCGCGGAAACTCTGTGGATATACCTCATAAAACACTGCATCTTCCAGCCACTTTATCATCTCAAGTCCTCCATTATTTTTCTTCTGTCACAAGCGTTTTCGTTGTCGATCCCTCCTGAAAGCTCACCGGAATCTTTGTATTTCCTTCTGTTTTTCCATTCGCGATCAGTTCGTTCAGGCACCTTACAGCCTCTTTTGCAATCTCATGCACCGGCTGCGCAATGCTCGATACGATTGGTTTCCCCTGATTTAAAAACTGCAGACCATCGTATCCGATAATCTGGATATCTTCCGGAACCCGTTTTCCCATCTCTTCGAGTTCTTCCCGTACAATCGTTGCGAGGTGATCCGAACTGGTAAAGATTCCATCGATGGAATGTTCTCCCATGGAAGGGGAAATATAAGCCCGCAGCATATTGTGGATCAGTTTTCTGGATCCGTAGGATTCATAGACCGAAACAATCTGTTTTTCTGACATTTCCACACTGTTACAGGAAAGATCATGTTCCATACAATATTCAGTAAAACCGACTCTTCTTTTTCGGACTTCACTGTCTACGGATGACATTGTCATAAAGCACAACAGGTTGGTGGATCCTCTTTTATGCAGATTCTCTGCTGCAAGCCAGCCGCCCTGCCAGTTATCTCCTGCCACACATGGGATGTGTGATTTGTAATGACGGTCGATGGAAACAAAAGCCATGTTTTCGATCCGTTCCTCTTCTACCTTACTGTAAGTCACACCAATGATTCCGTCAACTTTATTTTGTTTTGCCATATCCATAAATGCCACTTCCCGTTCGGCATCATCACCGGACAGGCATAGCAGTACCTGTTTTCCGACTGCTGACAATTCGCTTTCCAGAGCATCCAGCAACAGTGCAAAATACGGATTGATCAGATTCGGCAGAATGACAACCACATAATCGGTCTTCTGCATCCGCATTCCCTTTGCCAGAGTATTCACCTGATACCCCAGTTTTTCTATGGACGCTTCTACCAGCTTTCTCCTCGCTTCACTGACACGTCCTCCATTCAGTACGTTCGACACGGTTCCCACCGATACACCGGCATCCCGTGCAACGTCTTTGATTGTTACCATTTGATTTTCCTCCTCCACACCATCCTATCAGATACTCAAGTTCGACACTGCAAGTTTCTGACATGACGCGTCCTTCATCGGAACCTGAAAAGGCTATATCTATTTTTATTAGAGAATTATTTTCTCGTATTGTCTATGTATTGTTATGCACTCTATTTTCTATGATACCAGGATCGTGAGAGTACGAAGTACGGATCAATCCGGTATCAAAGGGGGGGTAAAATACCTTTTGACCCCAACGTCTTTCCGTTTATATAAGAAAAGGTGAGTGTATCTTTTCTTTATCAGATTCAGATACACTCACCTTTCAGTACCGCTTTATTATGATTTTACTGCACCGGCAACTACACCAGCGATAATATATTTCTGTAATGCGATATACAGGATGATTACCGGGATGATTGCCATAACCAGTGCCGCCATCAGAAGATCCATATCATTGCTGTATGTTCCCTGGAACAGCTTAGTTGCGATCGGGATCGTGTACAGAGATTTATCTGTCAGGATCAGGCTCGGCAGCAGGTAATCGTTCCACAGAGACAGGGCATACAGGATAACCAGTGTTGCTGTGGTCGGTTTTAACAGAGGGAACACAATCTGAAAGAATGTTCTCAGTCTTCCTGCTCCGTCAATCTGTGCTGCCTCTTCCAGTGAGATCGGTACACCGCCTTTGATAAATCCATGGAACATGAATACCGCCATAGATACCGAGAAGCCCAGATGCATGAATATCAATGTTGCTCTGTGGTTCAGGATTCCAAATGTTCCACCGTAGATAGAGATCAGCGGGATCATAACTACCTGGAACGGGATTACCATGGAAAACAGCATTACCATGAAGATGATCTGGTTGATCTTCCATGCTTTTCTTACGAAGATGTAAGCTGCCATGGAGGAGAACAGAATGATCAGGAACACACTCACACAGGTAATGATCAGGGAGTTCTTCAGGATGTTCATGAAGTTCATCTGCTGGAAAGCATCTACAAAGTTATCTGTTGTAAAACCTCTTTTACCACCCCAGCTCAATGGCATTTTGATAATATCACGTTTGTGTTTGAAGGCATTCAGCACGATCATGTAGAACGGGAACATATAGATGATAAACAGCACTACAGTTACCAGTGTTTTCAGGAACGTTTTGATGCCTCTTACTGTCTTTTCCTGTCCTTCCATTATGCTTCAACCTCCTTCCGTTTGTTGATGATTGTCTGAGATACTGCAATAACCGCTGTAAAGATAAACAGGATGATTGCTTCTGTCTGTCCGACACCATACTGTTTTGCAGAAAAGGCTTTCTGAAATACATACATGGCAGCCATAACAGTAGATCCGTAAGGACCACCTTCTGTCAGGGACAGGTTCACATCGTAGATCATGAAACATCTGGTGATGGTCAGGAACATACAGATCGTGAAAGATGCTCTCATCAGCGGAAGTACGATATATCTTGTTGTCTGAGATTCGTTACAGCCATCGATCTTGGCTGCTTCTTTCAGGTCTTCGGATACACCGGTCAGACCTGCGATATAAATTAACATCATGTAACCGGAGAACTGCCATATTGTTACCAGTACCAGTGCTGCAAATGCAGAGGCACTTCCTGACAGCATGGATTTCTGCAGAACGGTAACGTTCAGTGCATCACCAAAGTAAACAATAACTTTGTTAAATACGAACTGCCAGATATAACCAAGGATGATACCACCGATCAGGTTCGGGGTAAAGAATCCGGCACGGAAGAAATTCTTTCCTTTAATTTTTCCGGTTACCAGCAGTGCCAGTAAAAATCCGATCACGTTTACCAGTATTACGGAAACTACCACATACAGCAGTGTCAGTCCCAGGGACTGCCAGAAGCTGCTGTCTGCAACTACTGCCGCATAGTTTTTCAGTCCTACAAAAGGTTTGTTGCTGGATACGCCGTCCCAGCTTGTAAATGTCAGATATACACCATATAAGAATGGTACGATTACCACGGCCAGGAATGAGAAGGTTGCAGGACCTGCAAATACCAGGAACGTGGAAACTTTGCTCCATAAGCTTTCTTTTTTACTATTCATCTCGTTGCCTTTCTTTCCCTCTTTTAGTAGCAGTTGCCGGGTCAGTGTTCATTACTCTGCCCGGCAACTTCTTAACTAGCAACCAATTATGTATCTGCCTTTTTGATTATTCGGAAAGGTTTGTCCAGTAATCCTGAACTTCTTTTGCGAATTCGGCACGGTCGATCTGTTTGTCCAGATATTTCTGCATGATCGCACCAACTTCTGACCAGTGATCTCCAGGATAATTAGAAGGCTGATCAAACAGTTTTCCTTCTACTGTGTATCTCTGGATACTCTGTCCCAGCATATTTGTAGCTTCTTCTGTGATGTTGGAGAATGCAGGTACTAAAGAGCAATCATCAACCAGTACTTTGTTTCCTTCAGCTGTGTTTGCCAGCCAGTCAAGGAAATCTTTTGCTGCTGCCTGCTGTTTTTCATCGTTACATTCTTTATCGATCATAACCTGTTTGGTAGCACCACCACAGATGTAATCATTTACGTTAGCATTTTCTTCTGTTCCGTTCTGCGGTACCGGCATGATTCCGATTTCAGTATCGTCTTCAATGTAATCAGAAATCTCTGCCCATGCCCAGTTTCCGTTGAACCAGAATGCCACATCACCTTCTGCCAGGTCTGCAGCGTTTTCATCGTAATCAGCTGCCAGCGGATCTGCTTTATTGATGTTATATTCCATCAACAGATCGTAGGTATCCATCAGAGAAGTAAATCTTTCGTTGGACATCAGATCTACGCTTCCGTTTCTCAGATCTTCCATAATCTTTTCTGTACCGGTCAGTGTTCCGTCCTGCTCTTCATATACCTGTGTGAAGTAATGTCCTGCATTGCTCCAGTCTTCCTGGTTCAGAGCCACCGGGCTTTCCATACCGTTGTCTACCAGTTTTTTCAGCAGTGCTTCGAAGTCATCCATGTTTGTTACAGAAGCCGGATCCCAGTCTTCTCCCAGAGTATCTTCGATTGCTGTTTTGTTGTAGATCATACCTCTGCCTTCGATACAGAATGGGAAGCTGTACAGTTTTCCGTCATTACCTGTGATACCATACTGTGTACCACCATTTGCTGCCCAGGATTCATCACTCAGATCTACGCCTTTTTCTTCGCAGATAGAAGCAACGTCCTGTGGGTCACACATGATCAGTGTCGGAGCATTCTTTGCTGCGTATCTTGCAGATACTTCCTGAGAAGGTGTACCACTACCGATAGTGTAAACTTCCAGTTTTGCTCCTGTCAGTTCACCCCACTGTTCAGCGGCAGCTTCCAGCTGAGATTCGATCTCACTCTTTGTGTTCAGCATGGTGATAGATACACCGCTGAAATCTTCACGCGCGCTGGCTGTGGAATCACTGCTTCCGCTTTCATCTGTTGTTGTGGTTTCGCTCTTGGAAGAAGAGTCATCGGAAGAAGAGCTTCCGCATCCTGCCAGCAGGCTTCCTGCCATTGCCATTGTTAATACTGCTGCAACTACTTTTCTTTTCATATCAGATATCCTCCTAAAATAGTTTATGCACTTTGCTACTTTGAAACGGTTCATTTTCGTTACTTCGTAGTTCCTTTCGTTGTATTTACTATACTACAACATCTTGTACAAAGCAATTGTGATTTTTGATCAAAGTTACCGGTTACTTTTTGTGCATTTTTACCTTTCCTTCCATTTTCCTATTTAGTTTTTATCTTCTTTATCTTTGAACCGTTTCATTTTATATAAATCAATCAATAAAATCTATGGGGTTCAATTTGATTTTTTCGCATATCTCCAAGTATCAATATGTGTTCAAATTTTCATTCCTCTGCTGGCTAAATTATTTCACTGTTCAATTGCCCCCGTTTATACAGCTTTTTTCCCAATTCTCAATTTCTATCTTTGTGTATTTTTACTACTGGTACTTTTTGCGGATTTATCCTATGATTAATTTATATATTGAATCATTTCATTTTATAAAATAACGTAACGGAGATAACAAGGAGGTTATCCAATGGCAACTTTAACAACTGTATCAAGTAATTATGGAACTATTAACGGTATTCAGAAAGATGGATATTCTGTTTTTCGGGGCATTCCATTTGCAAAGGTTCCCACAGGTGCTCTTCGTTTTGCACCACCTCAAAAACAGGAAAGCTTCAAAGAAGCTTATGATGCGTTTACTTTCCGTTCCATCCCCATGCAGCATTTCACCGACCCGGACGGTTTATATCAGAAAGAATTCTATGATAACCCGGACTTTCATTTTCCGATTTCTGAAGACTGTCTGTATCTGAACATCTGGACGCCGGCACATACTGCTTCTGAAAAACTTCCGGTAGCAGTATGGATTCACGGGGGTGGCTTTGAACATGGGTTTTCCACAGAACTGGAGTTTGATGGGGAAGCTTATGCAAAAAAAGGTGTGATCCTGGCGACTATTTCTTACCGCGTCAACGTGTTTGGTTTCCTTTATGATCAGAAACAGGAAAAGGAACTTGGTTTTAGCGGCAACCAGGGACTGCTCGACCAGATTGCCGCACTGGAGTGGATCTCTGAAAATATCGCTGCCTTCGGTGGGAATCCGGATAACATCACAATCATGGGCCAGTCCGCCGGAGCCATGAGTTCACATGTACTCACATTTTCTCCGCTGGCCACACCGATGATCCATCAGGCTATCCTTCAGAGTGGAAGCATTGCCTGTTTTCCGTCTCCAATGGTATTTACCAAAACACAGGCGCAGGCGGTAACGGATAAGTTCTATGAACTGTGCGGTGTTTCTTCTATCGAAGAGTTACGCAGACTCCCCGCAGAAGATCTGCTGGACAAATCCGATGAACTGATGACTCTGTACCCATCCCTTCCGTTTCGTCCGGTCGTCGACGGTCATGTACTTCCGGATACTCCGGATGTTCTGACAAAAGAAGGGGGCATGGCCCGTATCCCTTATCTGATGGGTGTTACCAAGGATGATCTGTTTATTCCGGAGGGTGCTTCCCACAGAGAGGGTGGGTTCTTCACTGCTGCCGTTTCTTTTGCAAATGCCTGCCGGAAGCAGAATCTCCCGGTATATCTCTATGAATTCTGCCACGATCTGCCGGGTAGTGATGACGGTGCTTTCCACTCTTCGGAACTGTGGTACACCTTCGGAACTCTGAACCGTTGCTGGCGCCCAATGACCGATGAGGATCATGCACTGGCTGAGGAAATGGTGACCTGCTGGACGAGCTTTATGAAGCAGGGAGATCCGAATGAAGATGTGAAGGACGAATGGAAGGCATGGACAGAGGATGGCTGCTTTATTAAAACCTTTGCTTAATCGTTGAACGCTTCGCGAATTTGACTCGTTGGCGCGGCAGTCGTCAAGGTCTCGTGCAATGCAAAAAAATGGAACCAGGCATTCATTTTTTGAATTGTCAGGTTCCATTTTTATTTTTCAGTATATATTTTTCTTTTATACGAAATATCCGGATCAAAAACATGAGTAAGTAGCCATTCTCCAAAGTAAAACGTGCATATTACGAATGTTTTTGAGCGTTACAGGTATATAGAACAGCCATACAATATTTGACTATTTTCGGTTACCTCAGATTTTTCCATCCAATCGTTCCAGCATATCCCAACATCCCCACAGATACATGATTCCCAGTGCCCGGTCATACAGTCCGTAGCCCGGTCGGCAATGGGCTTCTTCTCCCCAGAGATGTCTTCCGTGATCCGGGCGTACATAGCCGGTATAACCACAGTCGTGATAGGCTCGCATAATTTCCAGAATCCCAGTGTCACCGTCACAGTCTCTGTGGGAAACTTCTGAAAAATCTCCGTTCGGGTAGTGTCGGAGGTTTCGGATATGGGCAAAAGCGATCCGGTCACAGTAGGTTCGAATGATACCTGCCACATTATTTTCCATGTTCGCACCCAGCGATCCGGAACACAGACACAGACAGTTGTATTCATCATCTACCATATGAAGAAACCTTCCTATAGATTCTTTATCACAAAGCAGTCTCGGAATCCCGAAAATATCCCATGGGGGATCATCCTGATGGATCGCCATCTTGATCCCGGTCTCATGGCAGGTCGGCATGATGGCTTCCAGAAAATACTGCAGGTTTTCCCAGAGTTTTTCCTTCGTCACCGGGCGGTACGCCTCAAAAAGTTCATCCAGCTTCGCCATCCGCTCCGGCTCCCAGCCCGGAAATGTTTTCCCGTGCAGATTTTTCAGGATATACTCCGCCATCTCCTTATAATCATCCTGTATCTTGCTTTTTTCATAATATAACGCATTGGATCCATCCTCCAGCGGATGAAAAAGATCCGTCCGTGTCCAGTCAAAGATCGGCATAAAATTGTAAGTCACTACTTTGACACCGAATTTTGCAAGGTTTTTCAATGTTGTCTTATAATTTTCAATATACTGATCCCGTGTGGGCAGACCGATCTTAATATCGTCATGGACGTTGACACTCTCCACCACATCCATGTGAAAACCTGCACCCTCGATGCGCGCTCGCACTTTCTCAATCTCTTCCACTGTCCAGATCGCTCCCGGCTGCTTGTCGTGAAGTGCCCAGACAAGTCCGCCCACGCCCGGAATCTGCCGGATCATCTCCGGTGTAATATCATCATTTCCATCGCCATACCAGCGAAATGTCATCTGCATCCCAGCACCTCCATCTGCTATGCAAACACTACCCGCAGTTCCACCGCTTCGTGTCCCGTCAGTGCCGTACTTCTGGAATCCGGCTGAGTGGTTGCTACATACAGAGAGAATTTGTTGCTATCGACATAACGTTTTCCCTCTTCGTCCACGATGGTAAATGCCCGCGGATCGATGGTAAGTTCTGTCTCGATACTCTCTCCCGCCTTTACCCTCACACGCCGGAATCCGCACAGGCTGTGATTTCGGACTGCATATTTTGACTTCCAGTCTTTGATGTAAACCTGAACAACCTCTTCTGTATCCCATTTTCCCGTATTTGTCGCCGTACAGCGAATCTTTACCGGTTTTTCTTTTTCCGGCTGTTCAGCAAATTCTGCTGCTGACACCTTCACATTCCCATAAGTCAGACCAAAGCCAAACGGATACAACGCTTCCTGTTCCATATAACGGTAAGTTCTGTTTTTCATGGAATAATCGGTAAATTCCGGTAGGTCGGAGGTATCCTTATAGAAGGTCACTGGCAATTTGCCGCTCGGCGATACTCTGCCAAAAAGGACATCCGCCACAGCAGTTCCACCCTCTGCTCCCGGATACCATGCCTGTAAGATGGCATTCGTATGGGCATCCGCATACCGAAGATCCATGGCGCTTCCGGAGAGAACAACAGTGATCACCGGTTTTCCCACAGCAGTAACTGCCTCGAGGAGTCTCTGCTGGCAGCCCGGGAATTCCAGAGAGGCTTTGTCTCCTGCCTGTCCACGGTTGCTCTGATCCGGCTCTTCTCCTTCCATCAGTTCATCCAGACCCAGTACCACGATCGTCACATCACACTGTTTCGCCGTGATCACCGCTTCCGAGATCCTGTCATCCTTCCAGGCCAGATTTTCCATCGTATCTTTATACATATGTGATCCTTCTGCATAATATACCCGGCAGTCGTCTTCCACTTCTTTCTGGATACCTTCCAACACCGTTACGTAACGGGAAGAAGTTCCATGATAATTCCCCTGCAGTGCGATCCGGTTGTTGGCGTTCGGTCCCACAACGCCAATCGTACGGATTTTCCGTTTATCCAACGGCAGGATACCGTCATTTTTCAAAAGTACCATTCCCTTGTGCGCCGCTTCCACAGCCAGGTTTCGATGTTCCTTACACTCCACAACCTCATATGGAATATCATCGTATTCACTTCCGTCGAACATTCCCAGAAGAAAACGGGTGGTAAACACACGGATACAGGCTTCGGTGATCTGTTCTTCCGTCACCAGTCCGTCCTGCAGTGCAGCCATGATATATGCATAGGTGCATCCACAGTTCAGGTCACATCCCGCTTCCAGTGCCATCTGCGCGGACTCTTTCGGTCCGTTTGTAACCTTATGGAACTGGTGGAAATCCTGGATTGCCCAGCAGTCCGATACCACATGTCCCTCAAATCCCCAGTCTTCCCGAAGAATTTTTTTCAGTAACGTCTTGCTTCCGCAGCTTGGTTCTCCATTGGTCCGGTTATATCCTCCCATCACTGCTTCCACACCGCCTTCTTTAACTGCCGCCTCAAAAGCCGGAAGATAAGTCTCATACAGGTCTTTTTGTGAAACTACCGCATCAAACTCATGACGGATCGCCTCCGGACCGGAATGTACGGCAAAATGCTTTGCACATGCCGCCACTTTCATCGTCTCACCATCTCCCTGTAAGCCCTTGATAAACGACACACCGAGTCTCGCGGTCAGAAACGGATCTTCTCCATACGTTTCATGCCCGCGTCCCCACCTCGGATCACGGAAAATATTGATATTCGGTGACCAGAAAGTCAGTCCTTTGTAAATATCTCTGTCTTCTTCTTTGGAAAATGCATTATACTTGGCTCTGCCCTCTTCTGCAATCACATCAGCGATCTTCTGCATCTCCTCTTCATCAAACATGGCCGCACAACCGATTGCCTGTGGAAACACCGTTGCAGTACCTGCACGTGCCACTCCGTGAAGTGCCTCATTCCACCAGTTATAAGTCGGAATTCCCAGCCGTTCAATCGCCGGGGCATCGTATTTGAGCTGTCCAGCCCGCTCCTCGATGGTCATTTTTGCTACCAGGGCTTCTGCTTTTTTTCTTGCCTGCGCTCTGTCCATATTTTTTCTTCTCCTCCTTGGTATGTTGCTGTTAAAAATCCCCTTCTGTGCCAAATATCATTTTCTTTTTTGCACAGAATTCCTCTCTGCAAATTTTACCATATTTTTCTGTATCTGTGTTTAATTTCAGTATTTTTACACAAAAAATCCTGTACAAAAAAAACGCTTTCCATTCTCTCCGTACAGGATGTTATCTTTTTTATTTGCTCAGTTTTTCTCCCTTGTTCTGCAGACACGCTCTACAGTATGTCACCGATGTTACCAGCCAGATCACTGACGGCATCACGATGGCAAGGATCCCCGTATCAAAAAACATATGCAGGATCAGCGCCACAAACGTCAGGATCGGCGCCCATTTCATCACGGTCTGATAGCCTTTGTAGCTTGCCTGGTAGATACATTCCTTTTCTGCCTCATCGCAGCTTTCCAGCCACTGTTTCGGGAATTTTAAAGAAGTCGGATCTCCTTTTTTGTCCGGATAGATCTTCTGTATCACGCGGACATAGCGAATCTGCCATACATTCAGATACACTTCCAGTGCAATAAATGTAAGAATTTCAAGCAGAAACCACATTATCCCAGAACCGTTCAGACTTTCAATATATTTTGCGGAATATCCGGTTGCGAGAAGCAGAATCATCGCAATACTTCCGGCAAAGCTTACGATCATTCCCCTACTTCCCGCAGCTTCCAGCTCGTAATCCAGCCGTTCATACGCTTCATCTTCTGCCTGTTCCATGGCTTCGCCCGCTCTTTTCAGTCTGCCCATATACTGCTCACAAAGTACCAGCGCTATCACTCCACAGATTGCCATCAGCGGAAGCATCCAGGTGCGGACACTGTTCAGGAAGAATTGCATTCCCTCCTGAATACCTGTCAGAACTCCATGCACATGTCCCATTTCCATGGCACCCCCCAGAATTCCTCCCAGCGCACCGCTGCTACACATGATTACCGCATATTTTACATACACATTTTTCTTTTTTGTTTTATTCATCATTCTCTTCCTCCGTATAGCTGAAAATATCTTCCACGGTTACCTGACAGATCTTTGCCAGCTTCAGCGCCAGCGTTACCGACGGTGAATAATCCCCCCGCTCGATCAGACTGATCGTCTGCCGGGACACTCCTGCCCGTTTTCCCATATCCGCCTGATTGATGCCAAGTCTGGCGCGATGTTCCTTTAACCTGTTTTCCAGCGGCATATCTGCTTCTCCTTTCTTGTTTCTGTTTTGACTTGTATTCTTGTCATTTTGACAACTTTATTTGTCATTTAACTTGTGTTTATTCTATCATTGACAACTATAGTTGTCAACACATACTTTCAGAAAAAGTAAAAAGCCGCTGTTCTCAAAAAAATACTGAGAACAACGACTTTTCACTTTTTCATTCATCCATTTTTACATAGCTATCCATCCAAATGCATTTGCCACAGAACTTGCCAGAATGATCAGGGCGAAGATCGGGCACAGATACTTGATCATGACTACAAAGATTTTCTTTCTTCGGAAAGCACTCTCGCCGTGGCGGATCTCTTCTTCGATCTTATCCACACCGATCACGCGGGATACCAGAAGGCTGGTCATCAGGGCTGCGATCGGCATCATGACGGAGTTTGTCAGGAAGTCAAAGAAATCCAAAAACTGCATACCGATGATCTTTACAAAGTCCAGAGGACCATATCCCAGACAGGACAGGGTTCCCAGGGCGATCATGATCACACCGGTCAGAACGGTTGCTTTCTTTCTCCCCCAGCCAAGTTCGTCCTCGAAAGTAGATACCGCACTTTCTGTCAGGGCGATAGAACTTGTCACTGCCGCGAACAGCACCAGCACGAAGAACAGGATACCGACTGCGGTTCCGAATCCCATGTTGGCAAATACTTTCGGGATCGTGATAAACATCAGAGACGGACCTGCCTGCAGGGTATCCGGATCGCCGCCGGAGAATGCGAAGACCGCCGGGATGATCATCAGACCTGCCATCATCGCAATCGCGGTATCAAAGATTTCCACGTTTCTTGTGGAATCTTCGATGGAGGTATCTTTTCTCATATAAGAACCAAAGGTTACCAGGATACCCATGGCGATGGACAGGGAATAGAACATCTGTCCCATGGCTGCCACTACCGTCATCCAGGAGAAGTTTTTCACATTCGGTACGAGGAAATATTTCACACCTTCGATGGCTCCCGGTCTTGTGACCGAATAAATCGCGATGATCACGGACAGAACGATCAGAATCGGCATCATGATCTTTGATACACGTTCGATACCATTCTGTACACCTGCGTAGATGATCACCAGGGTAAACATACAGAAGATCACAAAACAGATTTCTGTAGCTTCTCCGCTTGAGATAAAACCGGAGAAGTATCCGTCTTCCGCCAGTTTGCTGCCATTTCCTCTTATATACTCAAACAGATATTTGACCACCCAGCCACCGATGACAGAATAATACGGTACGATCAGTACCGGGATGATCGCGTTGATCCAGCCGCCAAAGCTGAGCCAGCCCACCTTTTTTCCCTTTGCAAAGCTTCGAAATGCCCCCACCGGACTTTTTCTTGTCATACGTCCAAGGGCAGACTCCGCAACGATCATAGTATACCCGAAGGTCAGTGCCAGTATGATATACACCAGCAGGAAAATTCCTCCTCCATACTTCGCCGCCAGATACGGGAATCTCCAGATATTTCCCAGTCCGACAGACGCACCGGCCGCCGACAGGACATAGCCGATTTTTCCTGAAAATGCGCTTCTTTTCTTATTCATCTGCGTCTTTTTCACTCTCTTTCTTTTAACTTTTCCGACATTTCTCTCAAAATGCCCTGCGGGACTCCTCACCCACAGAATACTTGTTATTCTACCACGCTTACCGGATAAAGTCACGACTAACAGAAAAAAACGCAACAAGATTGTTTTACTTTTCTACAAAATATTTCCGGTTATTCCACGATCTTATAATATGCCCTTGCCGTGATTGTATACACGATCAGGTACACAATAGCGAACGCCACAATCGTCACTGCAGTAGCTACCAGAAAAATACCACTGTCCGGGAAATTCATCATCGTCATCAGCTGTCTCGTCACCGGAAATGCCACCACGGTGTGCAGAATAGCCACTACAAGAGGCAGGAAAAATACGGTAACAACCTGTGACCGGATGGTCTGGCGGACTTCCTGACGGCTCATGCCCACCTTCTGCATGATCTGAAAACGCTTCCGGTCATCAAATCCTTCGGAAATCTGTTTATAGTAAATGATCATCACTGCACCCATAAGGAACAAAGTACCGACAAAAATTCCAAGGAACATGATGGAGCCGTACATCTGATAAAGGCTGGCCTTGTTATTTTCCCGTACTTCCACATAGCCGTCACATTGCGACTGGTTCACAAGCTTCTCAATTCCCTGTCCGATCCGCGTCTCCAGCTTCGTATCCCCAATCAGATCTATCTGATACTTCCAGCTGTATCCGGCAGGTGTTCTTCCGGTCATTGCCACATATGCTGCCTGTGCTTCTTCTCCGTCTGCAAATACGATAATTCTGGTATCATACATTACATTTGTGGTTTCCACCATATCTTCCTGTGTATTTTCCGTATGTTTTACCTCACAGCTGATCGTATCTCCGAACTGTATCGTATCATATTTGTATGGTTCCTCTTTTCTGGTAAATACAAGTACCTGCCCCGGTTTCAGATCTGCAGATTTTCCGGTCATCCGTTCATATTCCGAAGCTTCCATGAATTCGATCATGCTGAGACCGTCCTCAAGCCCTTTCAGTTCCTGCGTCAGGCCTACCCAGTTTTCTTTGTTTTCTGCCACTGCTAACCAGTAGGTTTCATCCCGTTCAAATCGTTTTGACACCTGCTGCTCCTCCAGATAGTTGTTAATCTGTTCCCTCACAGAACTGATTTCTTCTTTTGTCAGCGCAGTACCGTCACCATTGGCCGACATAAGAGTGTCGTTGACTTCCACCGCTATCTGATGGGGAAATCTTGTCTGGATAATTTCCTGCATGCCAAACCACAGACAACTAGTGGTGGAGATTACCAGAAGCACACCGGTAGACAGGATACAGATGTTGGCAAGTCCCATCGCATTCTGTTTCATCCGGTATAACATCCCGGATATACTGGTGAAGTGTCTCGTCTGGTAATAATATCTTTTGTTGCTTTTTAACAGTTTCAGCAGTGCGATACTACCTGCCGAAAACAGACAGTAGGTTCCCGCCATAACCAGAAGCACCGCACCGAAAAACTTGCCCAGAGCCTCCATAGGGTTCTGACAGGTCAGTGCCAGATAATAACCAAGTCCCAGACAAATCAGTCCGATCCATGCGGTAAGAAGCTTCGTTTTCGGCTCCCGCTCTCCCTCCTGTTCACCATGAAGCAGTTCTATCGGCTGAGCTGCGTGGATCTGGTGGAGGCTTTTCAGATAATTGATCAGAAAAATCACGGCAAATAAAACCACCGTGTTTCCTGTAGCCTTCCAGTTAAAAGCAAAATGGATCGTTCCCTGGAACCGGGTCAGTTTTAACAGCACCAGAAACAGCAGCTTGTAACACAGGATTCCAAGCAGAATCCCACCTCCAACCGACAGGATCCACAGATACAGACTTTCAAAAAACAGAACCTTTGCAAGATGTTTCTTTTCCATGCCAAGGATCTGAAACAGTCCAAATTCTTTTTTCCTGCGTTTTGCCAGAAAACTGTTGCTGTAGATCAGAAAGATCACAGCAAAAAGTCCGATGATATATACGCCAAACTGCATTACTATCTGAATCGTGGCTTTCCCCATCATTTTTTTAAGGCCTTCACTCAAAGACAGCGTACTCATAATATAAAACATTATAACCGTACCGATACACGACAACCAATAAGGAAGAATATTCTGTCTGTTCTTACTGAGATTTGTTTTTGCAAGTTTTGCATACAGCAGACTATTCATGACGCTCACCACCTGTCGCAATAATGGTCAGCGTATCCGAGATCTTCTGATACATCTCATCCCGTCCCAGATTTCCCCGGTACAGCTGGTGAAAAACTTCTCCGTCTTTGATAAAAAGAACCCGTTTTGCAGCACAGGCCGCCTTCACGCTGTGAGTGACCATCACAATGGTCTGTCCCTCCTGATTGATTTCCTCAAACAGCTGCATCAGTGCATCTGCCGCATGGGAATCCAGAGCTCCGCTCGGCTCATCCGCCAGCACCAGCCGTGGATCCGTGATCAGGGCACGCGCCACCGCAGCCCGCTGTTTTTGTCCGCCGGACACTTCGTACGGATATTTTTCCAACAGATTGCTGATTCCCAGTTTTCTAGCGATCGGATCTGCTTTCTGCTTCATCTCCCGGTATCGTTTGCCTTCCAGCACCAGCGGGAGAAAAATATTATCTTTCAGCGAAAAGGTATCCAGCAGATTAAAATCCTGAAAGACAAATCCGAGATTCTCCCGCCGGAATGCCGCGATCTCTTTTTCTTTCAGATCTCCCAGATTTTTTCCGTTTAACCGGATCTGACCACCGGTCGGTTTATCGAGTGCCGCCAGGAGATTCAGCAGTGTGGTCTTGCCACTTCCGGACTCTCCCATAATTGCTACAAATTCGCCCTGTTCCACATTGAAATTAACGTCCCGTAACGCTTCCACCCGGTTGCTTCCGAGGCGGGTCGTATATGTTTTTTTCAGATGTTCTACTTCCAGAATTGCCATTCGTTTTCTGTCCTTTCTGTACTCTTTTTTCCGAAATCCGGTATTTTCTGTTCCTTTACGGGAATCTGCCGGTTCTGTTCTCATTTACAGGTTTATTATAACAATCCATTCTTCCGGCTGCCTTAACCTCTGCTTACAAAAATACCGGGAACCTTACATTCGTGTAAGGTTCCCGGCAAAATTCACAGTTTATCGCGCCCGATCTTTTCTGATTCGTTTCTCTGGCATGCTCTGATTTTCGTTTCCGGCGCTTCTACAATTCCACCGTATCCAGCCCCAGATACACCCGGGTTCCGACACCCATCTCCGATTCGATCCGGATCGTGTGGGAAAGCCGGTCCATGATCTGTCTGCACAGGTACAGACCGATACCTGTGGATCGTTTGTCCGTGCGACCGTTATAGCCGGTATATCCGCGCTCAAAGACCCGCGGAAGATCTTCCGGTGCTATCCCGATACCGGTATCTTCGATCACCAGCGTCTTAGGGCTTTGTGGATCCATATAAATTTTTATCTTTCCCTTCCTGGTGTATTTCAGGGCGTTCGAGAGAACCTGTTCAAGGACAAATTCCAGCCATTTTTCATCGGTAAGTATCTGACAATGGACATCCTCATATTGCAATGCGATCTTTCGACGGATAAACAGAGGTGCGTATTTTCGTACTGCCTGATGGATCAGAGCGTCCAGTTCCTGTTTTTCAAATACCAGATCCGTGTTCATCCTTTCCATCCGCAAATACTGTAGTGCCATCTGCACATACTGTTCCACCTGAAAAAGTTCTCCCTGTAATTCTTTGGAAACCGGTGTTTCTTCTTCCTGTAATAACAGGTGCATGGCAGCGATCGGCGTTTTGATCTGGTGGGTCCACATCGTATAATACTCCACCATCTCCCGGTATCTGTCATCCATCTGCTGTTCTTCTTTTCGCAGTTCCCGCTCATATTGCCCGATGATCTGCCGGTACAATTTCTCCGACAGAGTGTCCGGATTCGGGAACGCTTCTATCTTGTCTCTTGGATCCTTTGTCAGCAGTTCCAGTGTCTTACAGCGCTTCCAATAGCGGATGAAGCGAACGATCAATACTGCGATACCGGTAAAAGAGGCAAGTTGCAATGTGTAAATGGTGACATCCTGTGGAATATCTTCCAGGAAACACAAAAGCCAAAAAATTCCGATAAAAAACACCACCCAGAGAAGGATCCCCGCCTCTTCCCGCAAAAATGCAAGGATAATTCTTTTTTCCTGATTCTTTTTTCTTCCCTTTTCCTGCATCGTTCTTCTCCGTTTTTCTACTTCCTTCTCTCAGAATCCTCTTTTCAAAAGAGTAACACTGTGAAAATCTCCTGAACCATATGATAAATCCCATATTATGTCAACAGATATCCCACACCTTTTTTCGTCTGAATATAATCCGAAAGCCCGATTTCTTCCAGTTTTCTTCTAAGTCTCGTCACATTCACGGTCAGTGTATTGTCATCAATAAAGCTGTCCGACTCCCACAGCCGCATCATCAGCGTGTCTCTGCTCACCGCTTTTCCCTTGTGTTCCATTAAGACCTGCAGGATCCGCCACTCATTTTTCGTAAGTTCAATCTTTTCTCCCTGATACGTCAGAATCCCGTTTTCTTTATTCAGGATTGCTCCTTTGTGCTCCAACAGATTCGTGGCTCCAGCAAATTCATAGGTTCTTCGAAGCAGTGCCTGTACCTTAGCAGTAAGCACATTCAGGTCAAATGGTTTTGCGATAAAATCATCACCGCCCATGTTGACTGCCATGATGATGCTCATATTATCAGAAGCGGAAGAAAGGAAAAGCACCGGTACTTTCGACACTTTCCGGATCTCCTGGCACCAGTGGTAACCGTTAAAAAAGGGAAGATGAATGTCCATCAGCACCAGTTGCGGACCGGTTGCGGCAAATTCTGTCAGCACATCGGAAAAATCCTGCACACAGAACGCCTCCATGCCCCACGAAACCAGGTGTTGCCGGATCGCACTTGCAATCACTTCATCATCTTCCACGATCATAATTCGATACATATATTCCTCATTTTCTAAATCTTCCCATGGATAGGTCATCAGGAAGATTCCTGGTTTGAACTTTTATAAATCGGGCTGTATACCTTTTGTGACACACAGAAACATTCTATATAAACTCTCCCGTTTCTGTCCACTTCAGGACACAGCCCGTTTTCTGTTCTTTTTATCTTTTTATTTTCGCACTGACTGTTCATGTTCGGAGCAGTTACGTTACGTTTTTATGAAAGCTCTTCCTATACTCTGACGATATAGTCCGCTTTTCTTTTCTTTGCTTCCGGGTACTCACAGTCACGATATCCAAGGATGCAGTGACCGATACCGACCAGATTTTCCGGAAGTCCCCACTCTTTTAAGAGTTCTTTTCCCTCTGCACTCTCAAATTCTTCTTTTGCCCGGTGTATCCAGCAGGAATCCACACCTACCGCATGAGCTGCCAGCATCAGATTGCCCATAACCAGAGAACCGTCCTCATGATAGGTTCCGATCTCCGGATCTGCGAGTACGATCAAAACCGTCGGTGCACCGTAAAACGGATCATTGCTGCTTCCCATCACAGCCGCGTTCATCTTCGAAAGTTTTGCGATCAGTTCCGGTTTCTGCACTACCACGATCACCGGAGACTGTTTTCCCATTCCGGTAGCCGCATAGGTTCCGGCTTCCAGGATCGCATCCAGCTGTTCGTCTGTGATCTGCTCCGGTTTATATTTGCGGATGCTTCTGCGGGTTTTCATTGCTTTCAATACTTCATTGTTCATGATAAAATCCTCCTTTGGCCCATTTTCATCGTTTTTTCTGATACCTATTATAGTACAGATTCCTGTGAATCTCAACGCCAGACACATGCCTGTTCTTTTTATTTTTTTCTTAATATTACTGTTCACTCCGTGCCCGGTAACACGCTGCGCGATGCACAGAATTTATGCTGATCGCATAAATTC
>OLOY01000233.1_pt1 | contig 49736 bp, 42 predicted proteins | sample 1672771 | NCBI WGS metagenome assembly OLOY01 (sample SAMEA3136722, study PRJEB25190) | human gut metagenome
CGGCATAAAGACATTAAATATTCCTTCCTTTTCAATCTTTTTCAACAAATCCAGTTTATTTTCCTGAGGTTCATTCTGTAAGATTTCTTTAAGATCCGTTGTCTCCTCTTCTTCTGTCAAATTGACTATCACATACCAGGCCAATTGATTCTCAGAAAAAATTTCTTCATCTGGAAAATATCCTCTAAAGTATTCTTTTCGAATATTCCGTATAATAATCTGTTTTCCTTTATATGCGATTAGTGTCCCATTTGTCTTATAATCCATCTCATTCAACGACAATGAGCCACCATCCATAATAAAAGTCAAAAATTCGATTTTATGTTGTCTGGCAATTTCCAAAATTTCCCGCTGGACTTGTTCAGTTTCCTGTATCTGTACATATTCCTTCATTCTGTCAAAAAGCTGAAGTGCTATCGCAAGATTTAACAAGTGATCATTATCACATTCAAAGGTATGTGCCATTCCGATTACCATCTCATACACAGGATAATATTTTGTTCCATCCTCTTTTTCCAGAAGAAAGATACCTTTTATTGTCGGCAAAATATCCTGAAAGCTCCAATATTGCTGTACAATCTCCGATGCTTCTCTTTCATCCAGTTTTCCACTTAGCCGAAACAGAAAAACAAGACACTCTGTATAGGAATTCTTCGATTCTCCATCCACGTATTGCGTTGTCGCAGTCTTGTTAATAGCATTTGCTAATTCTTCACAAAACGTGTTCTCTTTCTGTACCTTTTCCCAATTCTGAAATCGCTGCAACTGCGTTATTAATATCTCTGAAATCTTTCGAAGTTCTTGTTGATAAACATCTGGTGCTACATCATTAGTAATCCAGGCAATCGTCTGTAATATATCATCAGCAGAAACGCTCTGTTCCTTTTGAGCCATTAATTCCTTGTATCGCTCATCAATTTCTATTTTTGAAATCATAAATCCCCCTTAAGCAGACGAACAATTGCCCGAACCGTTCCGATATCTGCTATACTCATCGTTCTTTCCTGCCCTAACCACTGTATAAACACTTCTTTCGTCTCCGTTTCCAATAATTTTATCCGTGAAATATGGAAATAACATACACTGATAAAATTCTGAAAGTTAACCGATTTCTCCGGTATATTACGGTATAATTCTGATTTAAAAAAACGTTCCAGCCAGTCATCTCTTTTTAATATTTCTTCATATAATCGTTTATAAATGCTTCCTCTGCCTACAGTCTGTTTTGTCAGGATTTCCGCATACTGATCCAGATATGATTCTAGGAACACCGGATCCAAATAACGATTCAAAATAAAATTCGCATCCCGAATACTCCATTCACCCTTACGCTTTAAATACTTTTCAAACTCCAGTAGTTTCTCCTGCTGTTCTTCCTCATCTTCTAATTCTAGTTCCTGAATACTTTTTATTTCATAATTAGCGGCACCATCTTCAAAAATACGTCTTTTCTCCCCTTCATTCATATCCGCAATCCGTTCAAAACAAAGAGATTTACTCTGATTAATGTCAAGTCCACGGGCAGAAATATACTCAGAAAACCGTTTTAATAATTCTTTCCCATCAATTCCCCGATAAATAATAAAGATATCATCTACATATCTTAAGATCTGGCAATTATCTGTTCCATATCCATATGTCCGACAAAAAGAATCAATGACCGCTGTTAAAAACATTTCTGCAAAAACCCTCGCATATGCCGGTCCCTGAGGAACTCCACGAGTTTTCCCCTGAATCTGGTACATCAGTTTTTCAGTATAAATTCCCAGATATCGTAAAATAGCCTTTATTTTTCGTTTCTCATCTTCTTCATGCTCTATACCATCAATCTGTTCCATTTGCTGAAACAGTGCATGAACATAAATAGAATCATAAAAACTGGTTAAATCCAGTTTAATCATGCCATTTCCCTTAAAAATATCCAAGTGCAGATAGCCTTCCACATCTTCCTGAAAACGTTTCCATGAATCGTACCATGGCATAAAAACAGATCCGGACTCATAAAAAAAATTCAGATTATAACTATATGAATCCAACCTTCCACCCATTGTTTCGACCAATTCATAAATTAAAGCAGTTGTAAGAATGCGATCTTTCGGACAAAGTGTTATTAACATACGAGGTTTCTTCTTTCCCTCCTCCTGCCGCATATATACAGAATATCCGCCAAGAGTATTTACCTCTGTTTTTTTACCCGTTATAATCTCTTGGAATTCTTCCATTATCAGCTCTAAATCATACTGTTTCATTCCAGATAATTGTAAATAGTCACTCACAGAAAGAACTTCATCATCATATTGCATATATCGAAGTTCTTTGTCCCGAAGCATCTGAAAATATGTTTCCCCTTTTTTCTCTTTTAGAGCAATTTTTTTAGGAGATTCTTCTGTCATCAACACCAGAAAACCAAACTTTCCTGCCAGATATTCCAGCAATGTCATCTGCGGATCTAATTCCGGTTCCAGCTGTGTCCCATATAAATCATACAGATACTGCAGCGTCACCGGGTAATAACGCTTTCTAAGTTTAAGCAGATATCGCTTTGTTACATCCTCTTTATAATTCTTCTGCTGCCGCATAATGTCAAAGAGCAATTCCTCATTCTGCAAATTCCCAAAACATCCAGTCAACACAAGGCGATCCAGATATTTTAAATTTCCATCCAGAGCACGTTGCAAAATCATAGAAAAGACATAGCAGTCCGTACATTTTTTCTGAATTTTTTCCAAAGACAGTTTTCTGTCTGCTATCATATATTCTTTTTTATACAATAATCCTTTTTCTTTTTGCTCCTGATTCGGAAAAATATCCAGGATCTTCCATAATACTTCCGGATCATTAGGAATATAATCTTGTAATATTTCCAACTGAATGTTCCAAAAATCCGGATGTTCCGGCGAATCTATCCACTCCTGATAATCAGACTGTAAAATATCTGAAATAAAAAAAGACTGTCCCCCTTTTTTATGCACAGACAGAGGCAATTTTACCTGTTTTCCAAATTTCATTCCTCCACCTGGCACTGCCGGAAAAAGATCCAATCCAAAATTTTCATTCTTTCGTATAGATTCCCGACAGAGCTTGGTCAATTTTTCAGCTATTTTATATCCCTGTTCCTTGGTTATAATTCCCTTTGTAAAAATCCAGAGATGAATACCACGTCTTCCTGAAAACTCCGCAAGATAACGGATTCCCATTCTTTTCAATTCAGCTGCCACTGGCAAAACAAAATTTTCTAGCAATTGCTGAATCATTCCAGATTCCTTACAGTCAAAGTCCAGACATATCCATTTAATCCATCTTTTTCTATATTGCTGCTGATATACACCAAGAGAAGAACCACTCTCCATCATATCATAAAACAGCATAGGTGTACTCGTTATCCGCCGGGGAATATACCCGCCATCCGGCATCTGTACCGCTATATATTTATCATTAATCACATAATATTCAAATAGCTTTCGTGCTATCTGATATTTTATATCGCTTTTCATAAATTCCATTTTGTTCACCACACTGCAAATCCGTCAAAAAACATCCCCATAATCTGCCAAAATTAACATCTTTTTTTGAACTCCCGGACAAACTTTATCAGAAAACCTATTTTTCTTTCCACATTATATTCATCCCAATACATCCCATCCCATTATAAATCATATCATCCCACTCAAACAACCCTCTCATAAAAACAAGCTGGCTGGTTTCAATCACCGCAGATGTCAAAACACCAATCATCAAAGCTGTCCTCCATCTGACCTTATGCCCGGCAATAACTGGCAATAAGATTCCCACCGGCATAAGCAAAACACAGTTCAGCAGATTCTCCTGCAGCAGAAACATGTCATGATGCAAAATTACCTCACGCCATGACCAAAGTGGTACCAGGTGCAAGTGTTTTTTTACCAGACAATACTAATCCTGCATTTTCCAACTCTAATCTTTTCTTTTCTAGTTCTTCCAATTGTTCTGCTATCTAAATATCATCAAAAAATTCTGTTTGTGAATTTACATATTGTACAAGTCTATCTGGAAAATTTCTATCCCTTTTCTCTGACTCTAAACTATATATCTGACGAGCCTTTTGAATTCTATATAAGATATCCTTTGCATCACGTATTATATTTTCGTTTCTATTACTTTGCTCGCTATAATCCTCCATCCTTCCATCATGCCTAATCCCAACTATCTCATCTCTTCCATATTTATCTTTCCTAATAACTTCTCTTACTTTCATCTGTTGAGTAGTTGAAAAAAGTCTATCCGAGTCTATAAAATTTACCCCTATAGCTTTACGAATAGTTCTCAATTGTTCAACAAATTTTTCATATCTATTTTGAATATTCTCAGATTCTTCTCTCTCCTCTATCGAGATGCGACGTCTTCTCATTTCAATCCTACGTATATATTCATCAAAGCCTTCTTCTCTTATACGATCTAATATGTGCTCTGAAATTGGGACTTCAAAACTATATGACTTCTTTTCTTGTTTTTCTGTCTCAATGTTTTCTATTTCAAGAACAAGAAATCTAGTTAAAAAAGCCCTTCTTTTTTCTTCTACCTTTTTTGCACGCAAAATACTACCTCCAGTAAATTCTACAACAAATTCATTAAATGGCACCTCACTGATTCCCACAATGTCAACTTTCAACAAATTTGTAATCATTTTAAATACTATTGTTTTTCCATAGCCATTTGGTGCATGAACAATTGAGATGGCCTCATGCTCTTTCATTGCAATTTCATAACAATAGTAATCGAATAAATCTTTTACTTCTATCCTTTTTATCTTCATCAAATTCTTCTATCTATTCTCTAATCTAATATGTCTACCCATTATTATACTATATTTTTGAATTAAACTCTCTGAATGTTTATCTAGTTTTCGCAATAAGTATACATGATACAAAGCAAAGCAATTATATAATCAGATATTTTCAATTTTATCCCCTGTTATACATTTCTTCTTTAGCACAATAATTTTCTAATATTTATAAGAGTCAAATGCAATTGCAGGATTATTTAACAGTTATAGTTATTATTGCCGCTATACAACTAATCAGCGCATAAATACTGGCAGAATATGCATATATTTTAGTGCTATCTGTCTCTTTTTCAAATGCCTTTCCTGATAATATAAAGGCAGAACCCAAAAATAACAAAATGAGTCCTTTGCTAACATCTTCAATCATGCTGTCTACTCTCCTCACAATAAGCATATCTATCAACCATCCAATGCCTAATGCCCACATAAGACTTCCAACAACTATCATTATCATAAAAGTAGACATTACAAGTACACTATCATATATTTGATTATCAATAAAAAAACTTTTATTGATTTTCCATGGAAAAAATAAGGCATTTAATACAAGAAGTACTCTCTCACTTCTTTTAAATTTCTTTTTTTCCCTTTTCCCTTTAAGTTCCTTATTCAATACATGTTCTTGCTCAATTCTTTTCAAAGCTCTATAATAAGCCTCTTCCTGAATTTCAATCATTTGTTCTTGAGACATCATGCATTTATTAATATATTGTATATTTTTCGAATTATTTTTTTTATTCTTTTTATTCATACATTCCTTTCAAAGACATTCTTGCATATTTTTTTAATCCATATCTTTACTACATTTTATAAAAGATTATATTTTATATAGTGGTATTTTTCTCTGATAAACTATACCAAGTGTTTATTAAGTCTTATCCTCTCTTCCACCCCATTACCAAACCTATACACCATCTTACTCCGATCAAACACCGGATTCGCATCATGTATAACGCTATGATGATTCGGGCATACAATCATCTGGTTATTCGCATCATTATTAAAACTATTAACAAAATAATCAATGTGATGTGCCTCTGCGATATGTGAGCCATATTTTTCTCCAATCACCTGTCCGCATATCTGGCATCGGTATCCATACAACAGCTTCAAATTTTCTCCAATTTTTCTGTTCAGTTTACGAATCTTGACAATCTGTAACTTCTTTTCTATTCCACTACTTTTATCTTCCATCTCATATTCTATTTCGTTCTCCACAGTCCGCTCCCGCATTCCTTGAATTGCCTTTTTCATAACCTGAAAATCATCCTGTGCTATTGGCTCCAGGAGAAAAGTATCTTCATATTCTGTTGTATAAATAGCAAAATATTCCTTTAGCCCATCCGGCATTTTTACATAGCTTCTGTCTTTAGGATCTCTGCTTTCACGAATCATCTTTATGTAACTCATGCTTTTGAAAAAGTATTGCTGAAGTGCCTGTGACAGTTCACCATTTCTCGGATATCTAATCTGATAGGCATCCTTCTTTCTCTTTTCTACTGAGTTATTCACATTAACAATTTTGGCATCATACGTTTTTCCATTCATGAAAAAATGAATGATTTTAGATTGTCCTCGTTGTAAAAAATTCTCCATATTTTGAAGAAAAATCACCTGATTATCTAACGGCAAGGTAAAGCCTTCCATCAATGTAGACCAATCTATTTCTTTTTTATACACATAATTTTCTGATTCCATACGCATCTTCTCCAGCACTATAAAAGTGCTTTTATCTTCTCTTTATACCGTCTTCGATAATAGTCCATCGCCCTATACTCAATAACATCCTTCATTTGTTCCGCCAGCACTGGTTCCTTCACAATCTCTTCCATTTCATCCCTCAATGCCAACGCTGCGCCATCCTTTTTCACAAAGAATTCTTCCCCAGATTTTAACAGAAAGTGTACCGGCATTTTCATTATCTTTTGGATATGGTTCTTATCCGAAATCTTGCGATATTCTTCATATGTAATCTCTTTCTCCAAATCTTTCCAGTTTGTTCCTGTAGAGAAGAATTCTTTCCAGCTTGCCAGAATTTCTGCCTCTGACACCTTCATTCTCACATTCCCATGGTTATAAAAAGCCATCAGTACCGGCATTTTATACACCTTGCTCATGTTGGTGTTTTCCAGCAGATTTATAAAGTCTTTTCCGATTCCCTGACAAAATCTTTTCTGCTCATCTGTGAGTTCATCCAATTCTTCCAGGTACTTCAGATATTTTTTAAACGGATTTTCATTCGAATGTGTAACTGCCATCTGATAAACATCATCATCCATATAAGTAAACAGATCCATTCTGGTTGGTTGTTTACCAAGCAATTCTTTGATCCGGAAATACTCGTTTCTGATCTGTTCTTTGATCGTCAGCTGTTTCTTATCCATTTCTGCAAACAGATCAATTAATCTCATATCAAAATCAACGAAACATTCATCTGGGTAGTTCGTTTTGTCTGCCGGACAATAGGTTTCTTTTCCTGTTTTGTTTCTCCCTGTCAGCAAATACCTGACTCTTCCCGCTTTTTCATAATTGCCGATAAAGTCCAGAACATTGAGATATTCTTTTCCCTTATTTCTGCGCAATCCTCTTCCAAGCTGCTGTAGAAAGACAACCGGAGATTCTGTCGGACGCAGGAACATTACCATATCAACTGATGGAATATCTACGCCTTCATTGAACATATCCACAGAAAAGATAACTTTGATTTCTCCACTTTTCAGTCTCTCAATTGCTTCTGCTCTGTCCATGGAAAACTCTCCATCTGCATTACTATAAACTGCTGCCGACGGAATTCCTCTTTTACTGAATTCTTTTGCCATTTCTTCTGCATGTTTTCTGGAACAGCAGAATCCTAATGCCTGACTGGAGCCATATTTGCAGTAATATTTGTAAATCAACTCATGCCTGTAAGCATTCCCGATATAAGTTCTGTTCAGTTCTTCTTCTGTATATTTTCCCTTAACTATATGTAGCTTTGTGTAGTCAGTCTCATCATAAATTCCATAGTAATGAAACGGAACCAGCATTCCCTTATTGATTCCGTCTTTCAGTGAAATCTCATACGGCACATTATAATCGCAGATTTCATATATATTTTTGCCGTCCATTCTCTCAGGCGTTGCCGTCAGTCCAAGGAGAAACTGCGGTCTGAAATATTCTACAATTCTTCGATATTGGTCATTGACTGCATGATGAAATTCATCAATCACCACGTAATCGAAGTAATCCGAAGCAAAATATTTTTCATTCAAATATTCCGGTTTCCCAAGGCTTGCTACCGAGGCAAATATAAGCGGTTTATCTGTGCATTTCTCAGCTCCCATAAAAAATCCATAGTCTTTGGAATTTCTTACGTTCTGAAAAGAAACTGCTGCCTGTTTCAGAATCTCTTCCCTATGTGCAACAAACAACACTTTCTCATATTTTTTTGAATCAAAAGCAGCCAAAAATGTTTTCCCGATGCCCGTTGCAGCCTGAATGAGTGCTTTCTGTGCGCCTTCTGCTCTTGTATCTTCCAATGCGCATAATACCTCGATCTGTGCTCCTCTTGGTTCATATAAAGGTTTTATTTTCGCATCATTCGTTTCCGACTCTGCAAAATCATATCTGTCAAGGTCTTTTGCCACCGCCGGACGATGCCAGTTCTGGGAGTAACGTTTTAATTCTTTGTCATCAATGATAATGGAATGATTCTCAAATAAATCTTCAAATGTATGAAAGAATTCTTTGTAGTTTTCCGGATCTTTCTGACTGCTGAACCGATAATTCCATTCTATTCCTGAAGTCAGCGCACTTCTGGAAATATTGGAAGAGCCGATGTAAAGTTCACTGTAATCTGTATAATGGAAAATGTAAGACTTTGGATGAAAGGAACGTCCTTTTTCACAATAAAATCTAAGATCAACTCTGTCACCAAGTTTTCTTTTGATCAGATATAGTGCTGATGGCTGTGTAATTCCAAGGTAGTTTCCTGTCAGGATTCGGATTTTTGCTCCACGTTTCAAAGTATATTCCAGTTCTTTCAGCAGCATTCTCACTCCGGATTCCATAAGAAAAGAGACAATGATATCAACGCTTTCCGCTTTTTTCATACTCTGGATCAGCTGATAATATAGCTGTCTTCTTTTATCCGGTCCGCCGGTCATTGCATCTGTGGAATATTCGTTTTCATACCCGATGTTTACTTTTTCTGCAGAAGTAAATTCAGCCATTTTTCCTCACCTCTTCCCGGTCGGACATCTCCTGTGATCCAATGTTCTTCTATTTTAAGGCCATGCATGTCATGTATGAAATCTTTAAATGTATCTGTCGTAAAATCGGTAAAAGATCTTCCGTTTCGTTCACCTTCAAATTCTCCGTATTTGAAAGAGGTATAAATCCATCCTTCCTGTTTCAATGCTACATACATATTTTCCAAAACTTCACGCAGTTGTTTTTTTGGTAAATGGAGAATAGATGCACAAGCCCATATGCCATCATATTTTTCTTTTTCATCCAATTCCTGAAACAGCATCTGCCTGACTTTAATTCCTGTATATTCACTTGCAATCCGGCATAATTGTTCTGAACCGTCAATTGCATCTATTTGATATCCACGACTCAGAAAATACTTTGTATCTCTTCCCGCGCCACAGCCAAAGTCGAGAATATACGCATCTGGGTTAAGTTTCTCCAGAAATTTGTCTTGTACTTCTGTAAACTTTACTGAAACAGTCCCAGAGGCAAAAGACTGCGCATTTTCGTTGTAATATTTTAATGTTTTATCTATATCTGCCATATATTCACTCACCAAATGCCATCCGGCACTGATTTCACTCCTGTTTTATCTGCAAAATACCTGTTTTGTTTCTTATGCCTTAATTTTTCTGATAAATCTAACTTCTTTGTGACATATTATACAGTTTTTTGACATAAACAGCAACAATTTTCGTCAGACATTTTTTATTATATTCACTTATCTATAATACACAAAAACTGTTGCATATTTCTTTTTTGATATCTTTTCTCTTTCAACAACTTCCATATAAAAAAGAAAGCCAGACTGCACATAGGTTTCTTCCCCTACATACAGTCTGGTTCTCTGATTCCATCATTCATTTCTGGTAATAAGTCAATAAATCAGTTATTCAATTACTCTTCCGCATCCATCTCCGCCTTAATCTCATCCTCGCAGTCTGCCATTGCCTGTAATGTCATAGTCAGTAGCTTCTGTAATTCCCAGCCGAGCTGGTCAGCGCCGCGTTCAATGACTTCTCTGGAGCATCCTGCTGCGAAGCCTTTGCTTTTGTATTTCTTCTTGAGGGATTTGAGTTCCATGTCTTTTGTGCTTTTGGATGGTCTCATAAGTGCTGCTGCCCAGATAAGTCCTGTAAGTTCGTCATATCTGAATTGTCAGGCGGATAAAATCATCTGCTTTACTGCTTGTTTATAACTGAATAACTACTCTGCAGTTTATCTGTCAATCTGAATCTGGCATACTTCCATTGCTTTCAATGCATTCTCATGACTTTCCGGTGTTACGCCTGCACAGCATTTAGCGTCTACAATAATCGGAACTTCCGGGAGAGATGCTTTTGCCAGAAGTGCATTGGAAATAACACAGATGTCTGTGCATAAACCTACGAATGTGATACTTTCGATTTCATTATCCTCATTCATTGCCACCAGTTCTCCTGCAAGATCTGTGGAACCGAAAGTTTCTTTGTCAATGGGTTCTGTTTTTCTGAGTGCATCTAATTCGCTTCGGATCTGCCATCCTTCGGTGTCACGGATACAGTGCGGTACAGGAAGCTTCTTTCCTTCCTGGGTGTCGAGATAGTAAGTTTCATGGGTATCTCTGGTAAAAAGAACAATTCCATCAAAATTTTCGATTTTCTCTTTTACACCAGGTACAATGGCAACTGCTTCTTTTGTTCCAAGAGCTCCGTCGATGAAGTCATTCTGCATATCTACAACTATTAATACTTTCTGCATGTTTTCTTTCCTTCCGTTCTTTCTGCACATTTTTTCAGATAATCCCATAAAATTTCTGGAAACGTGTGCTGTTATTATTTGTTATTACTATACAACGACAAAGTGTTTTTGTACAGGCAAAAGTGCCCTTTTACTATAGCAATTCCATAAAATATCAATCATCTATTTTGTAGTATATTTTTCAAATCTATACTTTTGTTTAATATCCGGATATTTCTCTCTGTCCACTTCACTCATAAACATATCATAGGGTCTGGCGCAGATTTTGAAAGGTGCGTAGAGCGCCTGGTAAACCATCAGTTTTTCACCGTTTTCTGTATGATGAGCTACTGCAAGGACTTTATAGAGATATTCGGAAGTATCCGGAGATACCCATTCTCTTTTGAAATGCTGCACAATGTCGCCTGCATGGATATCGTGTTCCGGTGTCTTCGAAGTGTTTTCATTTTCCGCACTGTCAGGTTCTTCTGGTTCTGTGTTGAGTTCCATATATTCTTCTTTATCAAGGGAAACCGGGATTCCGGAGCGACCATTGATGTGGACGCCGCCATACCAGGTGCCTGTGACCTCGCAAATATCACCTACTTCGTATTCCATGCTACAGTCATTATTTTTCTTTATGATTCTGATCTTTACCATTTTTTATTTTTCCTTTTATCTCTTATAATAAATACATTCACATTTTTTATTTCCAGTTCTTCCATATCTCCGGCTGATATCCCACTGTCGCCTGCTTTCCAGAGAATTGTTGTTCCTGTTCATTTTAAATTTCCATCTATTTCACAGTTTTTTCAAATTCTCACCACATATTTCTCACATTTCCTGGTTATATTATTACCTGTACAGAGCAAAGAGTAATTGCAAATAAAACTTTTTCTTTTTCATACTTTTGCCGGGAATCCATAAGGTTCCCGGCCTCCTTCTTTTATTCCACTATTTTTTATCCCATTAAATTTTCTTTTTAATATGGTTATAGATATTCAATCCTTTTGTCTGTCCGTATTTGGAAATGATAGATCTGTAAATCTGCTGTTTTCTGTTTTTGTCTTCTGCATTTTTCTCCACAGTTGTAGAAACATAGTTTACTACTTCCTTTGGCATACCTGCCTTGTCGAGAACCAATACTAATTCCTGCTGTAATTTCTTTGTTCCGGCTTTCATGTCAATTATTTTTTGTTTTGGCTTTTTTGTATTCTGATTCTCTGATTGTTTGGCAGACTGCTTTTCAGGTTGTTCATTCAACTGTTTTTCTGTTTTTTGACCGGATTGTTCGATCATCTGTCCGTCTTTTTCTTTGACGGTCTGTTTTTTTACCTGTTTCCTTGTATGCACCTGTTTTCCGGAAATCTTTTCGTTTCTGGAGACTTTCACATCTTTTTCTGTTTTCCAGAACTCTATAATATGGTCAAAGCCTGTATCCTTACTGATTACAACAATTTTATATTCTTCATCCTGACCTGTGCACTCTTTTCCTATCAGATATCCCAGATAAGATCCCAGATGCATATCTGCTGACTGATTTCCTGTCGGTACTTTATGTGTGACCAGCTTTGCTTCTCCGTGATCATTGATAATATCAAGATCTATTTTTCTGCTGTTATCTGTATAAAAAAGATGGATAATATCTGTTTCCCTTAATTTACCACATCCTTTGAAGCCTTCACTTCCTACATTTTCATAATCAATTAAATAATAAGTTTTGATAATCTTCACCCTTTCCTTATTTTTCTCTGCTTCACAATGCTCTGTCATTTTTCAGACAAATAATTCTTTCTTATTTTAACATGCATCTTTTATCAGCACAACCACATAGTGGCAGCTCTCCTGATTAGTATTTCCTGGTTGTCTTTCCTGCCTGTTCCAGTCAGACAGAATATTATCATATCCACGAATAACATTCCCATATTGCCACTATAATAAATTTACATACCTTTTGTGAAAAATGACGGATTTTTCATCAAATTCTAGTTGATAAATCTTTAACAAAATTCAAAAAAACGCAAAAATCCTGTTGATTTTAAGCGTTAAATATGTATAATAGTAAAAGAGAAGCGATACCCATTCGCTTTTATGGTAAGGTATCTTAAGCCTGTTTAAACAGGCGCTTTCATTAACGAAGAAAAGAGGTTAAACGTAAGATGGCAAAAATCGATTTAAGCAAGTATGGTATTACCGGAACTACAGAAATTGTCTACAACCCTTCTTATGAAGTATTATTTGAAGAAGAAACCAAACCGGAACTGGAAGGCTTTGAAAAAGGTCAGGTCAGCGAACTTGGTGCAGTTAACGTTATGACAGGTATCTACACAGGACGTTCTCCTAAAGATAAATACATCGTTATGGATGAGAACTCCAAAGATACAGTATGGTGGACAACAGACGAATACAAAAACGATAACCATCCTGCAACTCAGGAAGCATGGGATGCAGTAAAAGAAATCGCTAAAAAAGAGCTCTCCAACAAGAGACTTTTCGTAGTAGATGCATTCTGCGGTGCTAACAAAGATACTCGTATGGCTATCCGTTTCATCGTTGAAGTTGCTTGGCAGGCACATTTCGTAACAAATATGTTCATCCAGCCAACAGCTGAAGAGCTTGAAAACTTCGAGCCAGATTTCGTTGTATACAACGCTTCCAAAGCTAAAGTTGAAAACTATAAAGAATTAGGCCTTAACTCTGAAACAGCTGTAATGTTCAACATTACAACTAAAGAGCAGGTTATCGTAAACACATGGTACGGCGGAGAAATGAAGAAAGGTATGTTCTCTATGATGAACTACTTCCTTCCACTGAAAGGCATGGCTTCCATGCACTGCTCTGCAAACACAGATATGAATGGCGAAAACACAGCTATCTTCTTCGGTCTTTCCGGAACAGGTAAAACAACTCTTTCCACAGACCCGAAACGTCTCCTGATCGGTGATGACGAGCATGGCTGGGATGACAACGGCGTATTCAACTTCGAAGGTGGATGCTACGCTAAAGTTATCAACCTTGATAAAGAATCTGAGCCTGACATCTACAATGCAATCAGACGTAACGCTCTTCTTGAGAACGTAACACTTGATGCTGAAGGCAAGATTGATTTCGCAGATAAGAGCGTAACAGAGAATACTCGTGTATCTTATCCGATCAATCACATTGAAAACATCGTTCGCCCAATTTCTTCTGCACCGGCAGCTAAGAACGTAATCTTCCTGTCCGCAGATGCTTTCGGAGTACTTCCTCCAGTATCTATCCTGACAGAAGCTCAGACTCAGTACTATTTCCTGTCTGGATTCACAGCTAAACTTGCTGGTACAGAGCGTGGAATCACAGAGCCTACACCTACATTCTCTGCTTGCTTCGGACAGGCATTCCTTGAACTGCATCCGACAAAATATGCAGAAGAACTTGTTAAGAAAATGGAAAAGAGCGGAGCAAAAGCTTACCTGGTTAACACAGGATGGAACGGAACAGGAAAACGTATCTCCATCAAAGATACTCGTGGTATCATCGATGCAATCCTTAACGGAGATATCCTTAACGCTCCTACTAAGAAGATTCCATTCTTCGATTTCGAAGTTCCTACAGAGCTTAACGGCGTAGACACAGGTATCCTTGATCCTCGTGACACATATGCTGACGCTTCTGAATGGGAAGTAAAAGCTAAAGATCTTGCTGGAAGATTCATCAAGAACTTTGCTAAATACGAAGGAAACGCTGCTGGTAAAGCACTTGTTGCAGCTGGTCCTCAGTTATAATTTAAATTGTCCAGATGATTATGAAAGGGATGCGAATCATTCGCATCCCTTTTGTTTTTTACTTTTTCACGGATTTTCTTCTTTTCTTCTTCTCTTCATAAAGATCCTGATCTGCATCCTTAAACACCTCGGAGATTATCAGATCGCCACCGCAACGGATCACATGATATCCTACTGACAGTTCCACATAATATGGCTTTTCTGATTTCATATTAAATGCAAGGTTTTCCTTCCGGATCCGTTCTATGAGCTTCTGGCCATCCTGCGCATTTCCAGGAAACATTGCGCAGAATTCATCTCCACCAATTCTTCCGGTGATACTCTGTTTTCCTGCTGCTGATTTCAACACCTCCGCACATCGCCGGATGGCAAAATCCCCTTCTATATGTCCAAAGCAGTCATTAATCTCTTTCAGGTGATCCAGATCTGCAAAAAGAATTACAACCTCTTTCCCCTCGTACTCCCGGTTCATCTGTACTGCTTTTTCCATAAACCCTCTTCTGTTCAGCCATCCGGTCAGGGCATCTGATTCAGAAAGGAAATTCAAAACTTCATTCTTCTCCTCAATCTCTCTTACAAGGGTCTCCAGCTTCTGCTGCATCTTTTTCTGCTCTCTGGACATCTGATACATACGAAGCATATTTCCGATCTGTCTGCTGATCAGATAAAACAATGCCAGATTTGCAGGATCAATTTCTGTCACCAGAATCCCATATTGCATTTCTCCTGAAAAAAGGCAAAGAACGGTTGCAACATAATTACTGCCATCCTTCTTGTTACATTCAATCTTTCCATCAGCGGAAAGCCCACTGAAAACTTCCGGACGTTCTTCCTCTTTATAAGCTATGACCTCGTTGCCAATCTGGCGCGCAGCCAAATACATTTTCTCCGGACATTTCCATTCCTCATTCCTGTAATGGGCTACAGGTTCCTCAAAAATATAAAGATAGGAAGCCTTGGCATTTAATGCATTTAATTTTACAAGTGCCCGCCTGTACATTTCCCGCTCATCATTCATATGAGATAACATATCCTTGGAAATCAACGGTACAAACCAGCTCTCCTGCTGAAAGGTACTGAAACGTTCTTTCTCTTTTTTGATACTATATGCCATAATTTTATCATTCAGCAGCCTTTTCCGCAGAAGCAGATTCCTGATATTTTCCCTGTCCGGTTTTTCTTTGTTTAATTCTATTCGAATACATTCATCAACAAACTGATCCAGAGTTTTCATCAAAGAATGCCTGCTGATCAGATTTCCTGTTTTGCTGAGAAATAAACTTTGCAGCCCTCTCTTTAGATTATCTTCGCTCTCTGCAATTCTAAAATCTACTTTTAAAATAGTTCTCAGATACTTCTGCACTTCATCTTTTAATACCTGGTTTGAATTTTCTGAAAGAATCTCCTTCATTATATCATTCAGGCATCTCTCTATAATATCTGACCATTGTATTTTTTCTTCAGAAATCAAAACTTTTTTTTCGTGCAGAGCATCCACAGGATTCACGGATCTTCACTTCTGCCGGAATTACGATAGAGTGATTTTTCCCACCTTTACACAATTCTAAGGCACCAAGTACTGCCATATCCCCCATGTTAAATGCATTCTGTAATACAGTCGTCAGTGGAGGATTCATTGTTTTTGCAAGTTCCCAGTCATCAAAACCGGTAATGGCAATATCTTTTCCTACAACCAAGCCTCTTTTTCCACATTCCCTGTATGCAGTCTCTGCCATCACATCATTTGCACAGATCATTGCTTCCATGTCCGGATAGGCATCCAAAAGTTGATTGACCTGCCTATGTACACAGGATGAATAATCTCCATAGGCAATCCGCTCCGGTCCGAAAGGAATCTCATATTTTTTCATCACATCATAGACTGCCTGTCTGCGTTCTCTGGCATCTGTATTTCCATGGGGACCTGCAAGATAGGTGAAATTGCTAAAACCATGATCCCTGATCAGATGTTCTGCAATTGTGTACATTCCATTGTAATTATCAGCAATAATAGAAGTGGATTCTCCAGTCTGGTCTCTTTCTTCAATAAGAACCCTTGGCTTATCTTTGTATTTTTTCAAAAATACACTGCTCTCATTTTCATCCAGAAAAATACAGAGTGATCCATAGGCAATGATCAGTGCATCTATATCTGCAAATGCCTGATAATCATATACAACATTAAACTGATAATCGTAGTCATCCTCTATATCTTCTCCAAAATAAGATTTATAATAATAACTGCTGTGAATTCCAAGAAAAAATACAATATTAACATTCATAGATTGAGCTGTATGAAAAATCCCCTGCATCAGATCCATCGTATGCGGCGAATTTGCATTTCCCACCATTACACCAATCGTATATCTTTTTTCCACAAATTGCGCTTCCTTTCCAAAAGCTTAACTTTCGTTTTATTTTACAATAATTTTATGTGTACTTCAATATATTTTGTCTATTTTTTATTCAGTTATCAAACAATCCTCTTTGGCAGAATCATCATATTATTATGTTTTTATTATATAAAAAACAGGATTGTCGTATATATAATCTAACATACTTTTTATACAACAATCCTGCTTCATTCAGTTAAATCTGATACCACTTGATCTCATTCGCCTCCAGATGTAACTGGAAGCTGCTTCCGTCTCCTCTGTAAACAGTAGTATCCTGTGGCTCATAAGTATTATTTACTACGCAATATTTACCATTCTTTACATAAGCATGTACTTCTACATTGTAGTTAGTGGAATACCAGCAGTAAAGTTCTTCCTCAGCAGATGCTGACCAGAGAACTGCTCTATAGAATACACGGCTGTTTTTAAAGCTGTATGGAAGTCCACTGATATAAACGCCTCTTCCTTTCCCGAATTTCTTTACAGCCATCTGTACTTCCTGTTCTTTCTGGATCAGGATTTCTGTCTCCGGCAATGCATAAATATTCTTCTTGCCTTCTCCAAAATCAACCTCTCCCTCTGCATCCTGCAGAATAAAATGGTCTCTGTGTTCTTCCCAGTTATATTTATCAGTGTTCAGATTGAATCCATGCTCCTCTTCCACACCAAGAATATCATCCAGCTGGAAGAATTTACCCTGCCACTGATGTGCAGCCGGTTCTCCTACACCGATAAATCCTCCACCATTGTATACAAATTCCCTGACAGCAGTAATAACTGTTTCATCGATCCAGTTTTCTCCGCCTGTCTGTGCAGTATCTGCATCTCCCACATTAATGATAACATCAAAATTTTTCAGCAGTTCTCTGTTTTCACGGATGTCATCAAAGCTGATAAATGACACATCAAAAGGTGCACCGCTTAATGCTTCTATAATTCCGAAATAAGAATAATTCTGCTTATAATAAATAGCATGATGTACCATGTGGTTACCCCAGGAACGCATTTTTCCCCAACAGTTCAGAACTGCCACACGTTTCACGCAATAGGGAGTTGTTCCCTGAATATTATCATACAGAGTACGGAATTCCTCACATACTTCTTTGATATACTGTACAAAATCCGGGAATTCAAGGGCAAGTTTCAGATATCCGCCGTAGCCTATTCTCTGGATCGGGCTTCTTAAGATTGCTCTTCTCGCTGTTACCCAGTTCACCTTTGCCTCTTTTACAGGATCTCCTCCTTCATAGAAGGTATCCGGGAAGAAATATGGCAGGAATCTTCCTTCTGTATATTTCACATTCTTAATGTCACTGAACAAGCGTAAGGTTGCTCCGTTTCCAACGCTTCCCACTACAGCGTCCAGTCCGATGGATGCAAATTCATCCATAAAAGGTTCCATACCGATCCAGTGGTCTCCCATGAACATCATAGCCTCTTTGCCATATTCATGAACAATATCTACCATTTCTTTGGCAAGCTTCGCTACTTCTCTTCTCTGGAATGCCTGGAAATCTTTAAATTCTTTAGACGGGATCCTGTATGTATTGTTCATATATCCCTGATCTATGATATATTCCGCTCTGAAAGGATAGCCCACTTCTTTCTCAAACTGTTCCAGAATATAGGGGCTGACAGATGCAGAATAGCCAAACCAGTCTACATATTTTTCTCTTGCAAGCTCATCAAATATAAGGGTAAACTGATGGAAAAATGTAGTGAAACGCACAACATCCACATATTCATGGGTATCCAGGAATCTACGCAGACGTTCCAGGGAATGAGCTTTTGTTTTTGGCTGGCGCACATCAAATGTGATCTGTGGCTCTACATCTTTCCAGTCATTTACTACTGCATTATACATGTGTACCGGATCCCACATAATATATGCCAGAAAGCTTACAGTGTATTCATGAAACAGCTTTGCAGATCTGATCACTACATTACCTGTTTCTTCCTCATAACTCCACAGCTCTGTTGACACCGGTTCTCCGGTAGTACGGTCTATAACTTCCCACCATCTGTAGATATCATCTCTTGTATTCACTGCCAGCATATCCGGATATAAATGATCCATCAGGTGGATTTCCAGTTTGTCCTCTGTTGCTGTATGGAAGGATGTCATGATATACATCTGCTGGATTTCCTCAGGATGTGCCTTTGCCCATTCATTATCCTTACGAGTTGTATAATAGGTTGCATATATCTTGGAGCCAGTGTCTTTTAATTCCTTCGGGAATTCTGTTCCGTCACAGTCACGGATCGCATCTGCACCCCACTCATCCAGTATCTCCAGTGTCTGTGGCACTACATCCAGATTGGTTGGTATTGTTACACGGCCTTTTTTCATTGTTTGTCTCCTCTCTCTGTATAAACCTATCTTATTGTTTTATTTATCTGCTCTGATGTTTACTTATTCTCAAGTTCTGAAATCACATTATTCTTCAGTGTTATCTCACCATCGCTCATATTTTTTCGCAGTAAGGGTACTCCTTTTCGGATGTAAAACTGATTCTCTGACACATATGCATCCGGATTTCCGGAAGGACTTAAAATTCCGCCCAGATCATCGTAACTTACATTCTTTCTGAATGTATTATGGATGGCTTCCTCCAGACAGAACATAACACATCCGCCCTCGTTCTGCCTGCTGTAATTATATTCATAAACCGTTCCGTCTCCTGAATCTGCATCGTATGCCATGCCGTCCTGGTTTAATTTTGTATCCACTGCCTCGTTGAACCGAAACAGAGCATTTTTACATTTCCATGGCCAGATAGCTGCTGCCACTTTCCCCATTCTTTCTTCCGGATAACAGTAAATCCTGTCATTCATTTCTGTCGCACAGGAGTCTGAAATATTGTGTTCAACCAGAGGTCTTAATGCATACATTGGCGTAATCCCATCGCCTCCTGCATTTTTTACATAATTGTTTCTGAGAACAATATTTTCATGTCCGTATTTCAAAAACCACTCTTCCTGAAGCTGGGCACCTGCAAATCTGGCATGCTGATAACTGTATCCCACTGCGATCCCCCATCTGCTTACGTTCCATACACAGCAGTCTTCAACAGTCACTCCATCGTATCTGGCAATACCTGTCTGCTCTTCATTATCCGGCTTAAGAGCTGTCATGTAAATACCGCCATTGTTCATATGTTTGTTGTAAACATTTCCATCTACATCGTGGATCATAAGACTCTGCAGAGTAATTTCATGAAGCGTACCACTGTTCTGTGCCACTACAGCCACACCTGTTCTGTCCATTTTATGAGGTGCAGAGTATCTCTCTGCGATCTCCGATCTTACTTCACCGGAAGGTTTTCCTGAAACAGACTGTCTGCCAATATCATCTTTGTTTGTGATCTCCAGATCATGGATCCAGATATACTCCGCATCATAGAGAAGGACTGCTGAAGAAACATCTCCCCTGTATATATGTGCCGGTGAGTCCAGCCGGATACCATAATCCTGATACCAGATACCGGTTCCGTTTGCGCAGATATGTGGCAGAGCACCTTCCCCGTAGGCTGCAATCTCTATCAGATTTTCTTTTTCCCCTTTACCTCTGATATGCAGATACTGGTCTTCAAAAACAGATCCCCGTTCCAGTAAAATACGGTCTCCTGGCCCAAGTTCTCTCCCCATGATCTGCTGCAGGGTTCTGAAAGGAGTCTCCTGTGTCAGGCCATCATTTTTATCATTTCCCCTAATTGAGCTGACATAATATGTTTTGGATTTCCTTATCATATTCTATCTCCCGTATCCTTTTTCTAATGATCACAGACACTTCTTCATAGGTAAAGCTGTCCCCATGATACCGTGTAAACAGGTCTCTGTTTGCTTCATAAAATGCCTGCTTTTCTTCCTCAGAAATCCTCTGATAGGAATAATTCTTCTTTACCTTTTCGCTTTCAGAAACAAAATCCAGGCGAAAACGTGTCTGTTCATATCTAACATAAGCAGGCAGTGAAAAGCGCTCCGGTCCGTAAATGATTTCTCCGTTCTGAAGCATCTCTGTTCTTCTCTGATTCTCTTTCTCACATCTGTCAGCCACCCCATCCAGGGTATCATCTTCTGTCAGTCCCAGTTTTTTTGCAAAAATCAGTTCTGCTTTTAACTGTTTCTGCTCTTTCCTGTCCATTATAAATTCATGCATAAATCTAAAATCCTCTTTATTTCACAGCTCCTGTAAGTCCGTTTGAAAAGCTCTTCTGCAGACAGAAGAAAATAATCGCTGTCGGCAAAGTACAGATCAGAACTCCCAGCATCAGCATTCCATAATCAACACTGTAACCGCTCTTTAGGTTTGCAACCAGCATTGGCATTGTAATAGACGCATTGTCCTGCAGGATAACCTTTGGCCACAGATAATTATTCCATGCATTCATAAAGGTTACAGTCATTGCTGCACCGTAGGTAGACTTCATGATCGGCACATACATACGGAAAAAGATTGCTATTTCGCTCATTCCCTCCAGCCTGCTGGCTTCAATAATGTCTATAGGGAAAGATCTTGATGCCTGCCGGAACAGCATGATCATAAACGGCGTGGAAATTGACGGCAGCACCAGTGCAATCCAGCTGTTTACCAGTCCCATAGTAGAGAACATCTTGAACAGCGGAATCATCAGTGCTACAAATGGGAGCATCATAGACAGAAGGAGAATACTCATCAGCGTATCCTTACCTTTGTCATGATAAATCTCAAATCCATATCCTGCGATAGAGCATACCAGCAGAGAAATAATTGTGATCAGTATTGCATTCCTGAAAGAATTAAACATAGCAAGTCCAAGATTCTGATTTGCTACCAGTGTCCTGAAATTCTCCACCAGATATCCGCCCGGTATCAGTCTTCCTCTTACAATATCAATACTCTTATTGGTTGCACCGGAAAGCATATAATACAGCGGAAATACTGACAGTAAGCTGGCAATAATTAAGATTGTGTAGGATATGAAATGTTTTATTTTTTTAGTCACGGCTGTCACCTACTTTCATCTGGATTGCAGACAGGATTGCCACTGATACAAGGATGAATACAGACAACGCTGCTGCATAATTAAACTTCGGAGTCTCCACAAAGGAGATGTTAAATATGTAATGTGCAAGAGTCATAGTTGACTTACCAGGACCTCCTGCTGTCAGGTTTACAGACTCATCAAACAACTGCAGAGTACCTGATGTGGACATGATCGCAGTGAGAAGAATCGTCGGTTTCAGCAATGGAATGGTAATCTTAAAGAACTGCTGAAATGCAGTTGCCCCGTCAATTCGGCTGGCTTCATAGATAGACTGATCAATATTCTGAAGTCCTGCCAGATAAAATACCATATTGTATCCGGTCCATCTCCATACAAGTGCGATAATGATCACAAAACGTGCTGCCCACGCATTCTGGAACCAGTCTACAGCACCAATTCCTGTCTTTGTAAGAATCATGTTTACAAATCCATCCGGTGCAAACAGTGATTTAAAAATCATAGAATAAGATACCAGAGATGTGGCACAGGGAAGGAAAATCATAGTTCTGAATAATCCCTTAAACCGAAGAGTGGCATCATTCAGAAGCTGTGCCAGGATCAGTGCCAGGATCAGCATAACCGGTACCTGAATAATAAAGTAGAATACTGTATTAAATAAACATTGTTTAAAGGTTCTGTCTTTTAAAATTCTACTATAATTAGCAATTCCTGCCCAGGTCTGCGCTTCTCCCATTCCTTTCTTAAAGGAAAGCAGGATTGCCTGGAACATTGGATAAAAGCAGAATACAAAGATCAGCAATGATGCCGGGATCAGAAATGCCCACCCTATCAGGTTGTGCTTTTTCTGAAGGCTCATTTTCTTTTTTGCATTTGATGTACTTACCATTAATATCCTCCTGAAAAACAGGGCTGCCGCAAAATCACTTCTGTATTTTGCGACAGCCCAGGTTAGTTACTGTCAGTCAGGCAGATGATCTACAATCTGCCACACTGCCTGATTTGATTATTTATCCTTCAATATTGAACTCTACAGTATCCTGTGCTGTCTGAAGTTCATCTGCCACATCTGCACCGTTCTGTACAACATTTGTGATCACGTCTGTCAGTGCACTTCTGACATCAGAGTAATATGCGCCACAGTCAAATGCAGGAACTTTGCTTGCAAAGTCTACGATGTCTGCATAAACTTTCTGTCCACCATAGAAATCAGATGCTTCCTGATATACGTCAGATTCAGCTGCCGGAAGGTAACTTGCGATAGCACCGGCATTTACGAGAAGATCATCATAAAGCTCTACACTTCCGCCGAATGTGGATTTAATGAAATCATAAGCAAGTTCCGGATTCTTGCAGTTGGAAGATACTGCCCAGCTTGCTCCACCACAGTTAGCATAGTTTGTAGCTCCGTCTACATCGTCTAATGCAGGCATATTTACAACTGCCCATTTACCAGCCTGATCTTCTGCTGCCTGTACAGATGACATAATCCAGCATCCGTTGATCACACCTGCTGCATCACCATTGTTCATAGAAGCAATGTACTGATCCCAGTCAGTGTACTCTGTCATATATCCTTCATTTACAAGCTGTGCATAAACTTCTACCGCCTGTTTCAGAACTTCATTGTCAGCAATCTTTACTTCGCCGTCTACGATTGGGGAAGCACCTGCAGACTGAAGCATTTCCAGTACAAGCTCTGAACCGCCGGAAGTTGTCAGCATCGGTGTACCTGTTTTATCTTTTACAGTTTTTGCAAGTTCCATAAATTTGGACCATGTAATATCTTTGAAATCATCTGTTGTTAATCCAGCTTCTTCTACGATATCAGAACGGATTGCCATGATTGTTGCACCATTATCAAAAGGTACACCATAATTCTTTCCGTCTACTGTAGAGTCTGCAAGTTTACCTGCTGAGAACTGTGTGAAATCAATTCCTGACTCTGTCAGCTCTGTAAATACATCCGGGAAGCTTGTAACATCTTTATGATAGGAATAATCCTGCATTAAGAAGATATCAGGAAGTGTGCTGTAATCTCCGGATGTTGCAGCTGTGATCAGCTTTGTCTCAATATCGTTGTATACGTTTTCCTGAATATCCAGTTTGAAATCAGGATGATCTTTCTGATAGATTTTCTCTGCCTGCTGCATTGCATAAATATTAAAGTTCGGATCCCAGCACCATACAGTTAATGTCTGGTCCTCATCAGCAGCTGCTGCCGGAACTGCCCCAACCATAGATCCCAACATTGCAGTTGCCAGTAAAATACTTAAAAATCCTTTTTTCTTCATATTACTCTTTTCCTCCTTAAACTTTTGTTTGAAAATTATCTTTCGTCCTTATCTGTTTATAGAATACGTCCTTTCCAAAACATTTTCAATTCTCTTTTTGCTTTGTTTTTTAGAAATCTTGCTGTACGTATTAAATTGTGATATTATATAAAAAATGTTATTAGGAATTTTGAATGGAATTCTGCTTTTAATCATAATAGCCCATGTTTTTTTTATTTTTATTGTTTTTTTATGCATTTAGTCCAATCGCAGCAACTAAATGCAGAACAGATTCCCGCCATTATTTTTGTTCGTTTTTTCTATATCAGACAAAATTACTAAATTATGGAAGACCATATATTTCCGATATGTCCAAAAACAGGTTACAGTAATTACAAAGGAGGGACTTTTATGAGTACACATTCTCTTCGCTTCAGCCCTGAAGATACTGCACCACAGGAGGTCACACTTCTGAATGCATCTTCTTCCCTCTATGAAGGTGACTGGCCAAGCATTCCCCACTCCCATGCATTCACTGAATTATTTTATGTGCGGGACGGACAGGGGGAATTTCTGCTTGAAGATGAAATCTACCCTATTTCAAAGGATGACCTGATCATTGTTAACCCTCACATTAATCACACTGAAATTTCCAGAGGAAACCCACCTCTCAGCTATTTCACAGTGGGCGTAGACGGATTATCTTTCTCTTTTAATGATCAGAAAGAATATCGTATCTTTAACTGCAGAAAAAAGAAAACAGATCTGCTTTTTTACTTTAATGCTCTGTTTCAGGAACTGGACAATCAATCGGAAGGGTACGAAAAAATCTGCAGACATATGCTTAATATTCTGATCCTTCAGCTTCAGCGGATCACAGATTCTCCTTTTGAACTGATCACTGCACAACACCCAAGCAAGGAATGTGCACATATCAAGCGATATCTTGATTCTAATTACGGAGAAAACATCTCTCTTGATCATCTGTCTGCCATCAGCCACCTGAACAAGTATTATCTCAGTCATGAATTTACCAAATATTATGGGATTTCTCCTATGAACTATCTAAACCGAAAGCGGATTGAGGTATGTAAAGAGCTTCTGGAAAATACTGATTACGGGATTTCAGATATTGCCCATCTCACAGGATTCTCCTCTCAGAGTTATCTCTCCCAGAGCTTTCGCAAATCCTGTGGCATGACTGCAGGAACTTACCGTAAACTTAAGAAAAAAAGAAAGGATCCTATTTAATATCATGCAATACACATTTCCAAACTACTATAAAGAATTTTCCTGCATTGCAGGAGCCTGTCCGGATACCTGCTGCGCAGGATGGCAGATTGTGATTGACGATCAGACACTGAAGAAGTACCAGCACTTTAAAGGTCCGTTCCGCAATCGCCTGCACAATGATATTGACTGGAAAGAACATGTTTTCCGCCAGTATAACAGACGCTGTGCTTTTCTCAACGAAGAAAACCTGTGTGATATTTACACAGAAGCAGGACCGGAAATGTTCTGCAGAACCTGCAGAAATTATCCTAGACATATTGAAGAATTTGAAGGTCTGCGTGAGATTTCCCTGTCGCTCTCCTGTCCGGAGGCAGCAAGGATTTTACTTTCCCAAAAAGAAAAGGTACACTTTATCACAAAAGAAAAAAAGACAAAAGAAGAAGTCTATGATGACTTTGATTATTTCCTGTTCACTGCACTTATGGACACCCGTGATATGCTTATAGATATCATTCAGGACAGAGCTGTACCCATGCAGAAACGTCTGTGGAAACTTCTGGCTGCTGCACATGATTTCCAGTTATGTGTAAATAAAAATGAACTCTTTAAATGGGAAGAAATGCGAAAACGACATGAAGATTCCGGATACGGAGATAGATTTTGCAGCAAAATTTACTCTCGTATAAATGCAGATAACATAGAAAACAGTTCTGCTGCATCTGACTGCGCAAATACACCAGAACAATTATTTAAAAAAATGTGGAAAACTGTTGTCCCGGAAATGGAGGTTCTGCGCCCGGGATGGCAGGAATACTTAAAGAATTGTCTGACTCCACTGTATAATAGAAATACAGATCCGCAGTCTGACTCCGGAAATCTTTATTCCTGGCAGAAAAGTGAATTTGATTTCTCTTATCCTGACTGGCAGGTTCAGGAAGAACAGCTTCTTGTTTACTGGATCTATACCTATTTCTGCGGTGCAGTTTATGATGATGAGATCTTCGCCAAGGTGAAAATGGCAGTTGTGTGCACCCTGTTCATCCATGAATTAAATGTGGGAACCTATCTGAAAAACAACCGGCAGTTTAAGCTGGATGACCAGATCCGTATCTGTTATCAGTTTTCAAGAGAACTGGAACACTCAGATCTTAACCTGAACAGATTTGAAGAATTAATGACTGAAAAAGAGATCTTCTCCTTTGAAAATCTGCTGAAGATCTGCTGATGCATACTGCTCCTGTCTTATCTGTATCTGACACCTCAGATAATCAAATGGACATTTCTGCTTTGCAAGAAAGAATCCTGCTTGCAGGATTCTCCGCCTGCGACGGGTCGCTTCAGCGACATAATTCCTCTCCGTCGCAGTGCGATCCTGCCCGGAGGGCTTTTTATTGCTACGCCAATGCCAGCAATTCTTTTCCTTCTTTCAGTCTTTCGTAAAATTGTGTATAAAAATCCTGATCCTGGTCATATGGTTTGAGATAGAATCTGTTCACCACAAAGAGGTTCAGATTTCTGATCAGGTCTGAATCCTCAGCATTGTACAGTACTTCCTGTACATCCAGCAGAAAATAATGCCAGTCATTGACAAATTTCTCATAATTTTTCAGATCCGGTGTATCGATCCATTTTTTTACCTTGATCTTACTTCTGTTTGTTTTGGGACATTCATGGATCTGAAGAATATATTTAAATCCCCCGTCTTCATAAAGTCTTCCCAGAGGAAACAGCCTGCAGAAGCCTGGTCTGACAGCATGAATACTGCAGCGGCCCTCTTTATTCAGAAATACGCATTGTTCTTTTTCACCTGTCATCCGGAGATGAGGCAGGATATTGCCGTCTGATACTCCCAGTTCCAGACATTCCTGCAGAAGCTGTTCCACAGGCTTCTTAAGTCCCACAGATAATCTGTGTACATCATATGGATCCAGAATTACAGAATCTCCCATTCCCTGACAGCAGTCACAGCATCCCTCACAGTCGTGGCAGTCTGCCTTTACCATGTCATTGGAATCATATAACTTTCCATCGGAAATCTCTTCCAGTGTCTGTTCTCTCCACATCAGAAAGCCTCCAGTCCTGTAACACCCCAGTCTGAAGCAAGATCTTTCATACCTTCCAGAACTTCCTCCCTGGAATAATCATTATCGTCCAGAAAATCTCCGTCCATATCATTCAGATACAAATAAAAGGTCAGTGCCAGTTCCAGATAATCTGCATCATCTTCTACCATACCCATGTATAATTCGTTCTCTGCTTCATTGATCTTTCCTTCTTCTGCCAGCTTCATAACAGTTGAAAAAAGCTTATCTGCCTCTGTGTAATCTTCCTCGTTCTCAGGAAGTCTGTAATCCGGCTGCTGCTCATGAAGCAGAAGCTTTGCGATCAGTCTTCCTACATCCTGAATATTTCTTATCATATGATCATCCTGTACTGCCATAACTTTTTCTTCCTTTCTAATTTTATCTCATTAGGAAAGTAACTTCCTTACCATCTCACCGTCAAAGACCACACCTGTCAAATGATCAACCTCAATCTGATACAGTGCATTGGCCGCAATATGCTCTGCTGCCTGCTCCAAATCACGAATACCACTGGTGTTTTTGTGTTTTTCAACAACAGCTTCCAGTCCTTCCTCTGTCACTACACATTCCTCTGCCTTCAAGCTCATTCGTTTCAGTACCTTTGGCAGAACATATTCTGAAAAAATAATTTTCTTTTCTTCAGATGTGTAATCCGGAATATCAATGACCGCAAAACGGGACATTAACGGTGCACTGATCTGGTCTTTCTCGTTGGCTGTGGCAATAGGATAAACGCCAACTGTAGGCACCATACATTCCATATAGTTATCTGTAAATCCAAGATTATCAAGAAGTGTCAGAAGCACATCTGCAGGATTTCCGTTTCCTTTTCCGGAAGCTGCTTTGTCCAGCTCATTGATAATAAATACCAGGTTGGACTCTCCTGCTGCCGAAAATGCTTCCATAATAATTCCAGGCTTTGCATTTGCATAGATCCTGGAGCTTCCTGTAAGCTGTTCAGGGTCATTAATAGAACTCATATCCAGAGTTGTCCACGGAAGCTTCAGGATACGGGCAACTGCATAGGCGATCTGAGACTTACCAGTACCTGCCGGTCCTACGAGAAGCAATCCATAAGCAGGCAGTGTATGGGTACGGTTGATCTGGATGATTGTCTCAATAATACGCTGTTTTACAGATTCCATTCCATAGAGTTCTTCATCAAGGATTCTGCGGGCTTCCTGAGGGTCAATTGCTTCAAAATAATTATTTTTCCATTGAATGTTCATCATAATGGACAATGCTCTCTGTGCATGTCTTCTCTCCTCAGGAGATACTTCATGAGAGCGGGCAACTGCAAGATTTCTTCGTGCCCACAGACGAATATTATCCGGCAGGGTTCTGCCTGCGCAGGTCATAAAATCAGTAATGCTCTGAATACTTGTCAGCTTCATCTCATCACCGGTTTCCTCTTCCTCTTCTTCCTCTGTGGTTTCTATGGGTGCACTGCTTGCCAGAAGTCTCTCAATCATAAACTGGAGAAATCCATCTTCTGCCGAAAGCTTTGTTCCACCTCCAAATGCAGTCTCCCGAATCTTATAAACTGCATAACCATTCTCTTGATTTTCTCCTGAGAGGCGCACATTGATATGATTCTCTCCCAGCCATTTCAGAAGGCTTACAAATCTGGAATCAATGCTAAGGATATCTGCGCTGAAAACACCATCCTCTTCTTTAAATTCAAAAGAAGTGCGTTTGATAGGGTTTGTAAAAATACCGCAGGAATGATGCTTCCACCTGCGTTGGCTGTTATCCAGGACCATTATCGGCTGTTCTGGAGATGTTTCGTTTCTATCAGACTTAAAAGTAGTATAAGTACATTCAGACTGTACATCTGTTTTCTTGTCTGAAGCACCACTGAAATCAAATACTGGCATAATAAATACTCCTTTTATTTTATCTTTCACCTGTATAAAACAGTAACTTTCCGTATTTTTTTATTCTAGCAGAATCTTTCCTTTTAATCAATTCCGGAAATGAAATCCTTTTCCAAAAATATTGACGGTATCCGTCACAGGCTTTATAATAGTGATAACTTAGAATTTCCAGAACTCTCTGGAAAATCGAAATTCACTTTTAGGAGAGCAAAATGAGCAAAATTATTTTAACCGGTGACCGTCCAACCGGCCGCCTTCATGTTGGACATTATGTTGGTTCATTATCTGAGCGTGTTCGTTTACAGAACTCTGGCTTATATGATGAAATTTATATTATGATCGCAGATGCACAGGCATTAACAGATAATGCGGAACACCCTGAGAAAGTTCGTCAGAATATCCTTCAGGTTGCCCTTGATTATCTTTCATGCGGCATTGATCCTGAGAAATCCACTATCTTTATCCAGTCTATGGTTCCGGAGCTTACAGAGCTTACTTTTTATTATATGAACCTTGTTACTGTAGCACGTGTACAGCGTAATCCTACAGTTAAATCCGAAATCCAGATGCGTAATTTCGAAGCAAGTATTCCTGTTGGATTCTTCTGTTATCCCATCAGCCAGGCTGCAGATATTACGGCATTCCGGGCTACTACTGTTCCAGTTGGTGAGGACCAGCTTCCAATGCTTGAGCAGTGCAAGGAGATCGTACACAAATTCAATACTGTATACGGTGAAACCTTAACAGAGCCGGAGATCATCCTGCCATCCAATAAAGCCTGTTTACGTCTTCCAGGTACCGATGGAAAAGCAAAAATGAGCAAATCTCTTGGAAACTGCATCTATCTTTCAGATGAAGAAGCAGATGTGAAAAAGAAAGTTATGTCTATGTTCACAGACCCTAACCATCTTCGCGTGGAAGACCCGGGCCGTGTGGAAGGAAACCCGGTATTTATTTATCTGGATGCTTTCTGCAAACCGGAATACTTCCCGGAATTCCTGCCTGAATATCAGAATCTGGATGAACTGAAAGCTCACTATACACGCGGCGGTCTTGGTGACGTTAAAGTCAAGAAATTCCTGAACAAAGTGCTTCAGGCAGAGCTTTCTCCGATCCGTGAGAGACGTAAATACTGGGAACAGCATCTGGATGACGTATATGAAATCCTCAAAGAAGGAAGTAAGACAGCCGAAGCAAAGGCTGCACAGACACTTCATGATGTACGTTCTGCAATGCAGATCAATTATTTTGATGACAACAGCCTGATCAAATAATTGAGCAGTAATAATTTTTCATTTAAAACTTCTTGTGACGATAAAGAGCCTGTAAAAAACATCTCTTGTTTTTTACAGGCCCTTTTTATCATTTATTTATATGATTTCTCTTTTCTGTCAGCAGATAGTAACTGCCAGGATTATGTATACCAGAATAGAAACCAGACAATACATGGAATTAGTTGTAGATACATAAGCGCTGCCTTCTTCGTCCTTCATAAAGGTCTGCATACTAAAGGTAGCTGGTGATGACATATAGGTAATAATGGCCAGGTTTACAATCTGAGAATCCCCAACCAGAGAATGTACAGCAAAAAGTACTCCAGCCATCATCACTCCCTGCAGAATCATCCTAAGCAGGATAGTAGTAATACAGGGTTTCAGCAAATTGGCATTCAGTTCCATACTATAGCCCACCACAAGTAGAATGATAGCAGTTACAGATGTGGTGAGAATATTCTCCACACTCTGATATACACCGCCAAAAGGACTGTCCAGAAGTATTATAATAATTTTTGACAGACCTGCTATAATTCCCAGAACGCTAGCAATAAATGCGGGCGTTCTTATTGCACTGCTGAAGAGTTTTTTTACATCTATTTTTCCACCATCTTCTACCTGTCCCAGCATTCCCATATAAATACTGAATCCAAACAGAAGTCCCGCAATATCCAGCACTGCCACATGTGACAGATTCTCGCTTCCACACAGGCTGGTATACAAAGGATATGCCATCAGACCACCCTCATATACACTTACCATAAAAGGCAGATACCTCTGATATTTTCCCTTGAGAAAGGGCTTCAGCACAAATCCAAGGCTGAAGGAAACAATCAGCATGATCAGCATGATCAGTATGAGAATTCCTGTTTCTTTATTATATTCTGCTGTTGCCAATGCATGAAAAATAGCAACCGGCAGCATAACATTCGTTACCAGGACTTTCATGTTGGCGACTCCCTCACCTGTGAGAATCTTCCATTTACGGCATAGCATACCAAGAATGATCATTACCAGAACCGGCATGACAATTTGCAAAACATCCAATTTTTTTCACTCCTTCTGATCAAATTTGAAAAATAACTGTTTTCCACTTATATTAACTTGTCCAGAATAGAGTGTCCAATTGTTCCTTCCGGCATTTTAACCTGGAAATTGTCTGCAACAGTTGCACCGATAATCGCAAATGTATTCTCTTCCTCTAAACAGCCTCCCTCAGCCATTGCAGGTGACCAGGAAATAAAAGGAACATATTCTCTGGTATGGTCGGTACCTGTATATGTAGGATCATTGCCGTGGTCTGCAGTGATGATCAGCAGGTCATCGGATGTCATCTCTTCCATCAGAACTCCCAGATTCTTATCAAATTTTTCGATTTCCTGTCCATAACCTTCCGGATTTCTGCGGTGTCCCCATAATGCATCAAAATCTACCAGATTCGTAAAACACAATCCATGAAAATCTCTCTTTCCAATTTCAATAGTCTGTTCCATTCCATGTACAGAGCTATTGGAATGCAGTGCCTCTGTCACTCCTTCCCCACAGAAAATATCATTGATCTTTCCTACACTGATCACATCATATCCTGCATCCTTCAGTGCATTCATAGCTGTCAGGCCAGTAGGTTTCAATGCATAATCATGTCTGTTGCTTGTACGCCTGAACTCCCCTTTCTTCTTGCCCACATATGGACGCGCAATAATACGTCCCACACGCCACTGGTCTTTCATTGTGATCTCACGGGCAATCTCACAGCAGCGATACAGGTTCTGGAGATCAAAGGTCTCCTCATTTCCGCAGATCTGCAGCACTGAATCAGCAGATGTATATACGATCATAGCTCCTGTGTTGATTTCTTCCTCACCCAGCTCCTCAATAATCTCAGTACCGCTGGCACTCTTATTGCCAATCACGCGTTTCCCGCAGCGCTTCTCAAGCTCTGCGATCAATTCCTGCGGAAACCCTGTTTCTGTGAATGTTTTAAATGGCTTATCTGTCCTGATTCCCATCATTTCCCAGTGTCCGGTCATAGTGTCCTTGCCGTTGCTTGCTTCACTGACACGCATAAATCGTCCCATGGGTTTCTCCACAGGAGTCATATTTCCGGCCTGGTGAAGATTGATCATTCCCAGTTTCTGCAGATTGGGAATGTCCAGTGTTCCCATACGTTCCAGAATGTGCCCAAAGGTATCTACTCCTTTGTCACCAAATTTCTCGGAATCCGGCATTGCCCCAATTCCCAGTGAATCCAATACGATCACAAATATTCTTTTATATTTTTCCATATATCGTTTCCCCCATTCTTGGTATCATCTTGTTTTGACTCAGTTATTTATTTGTCCCTTTAATCCTGCCAGCGCCTGTGCAAATGCATTGTTTACCGGCTCTTTGGCTTCTTTCTGTTGCTGCCTCATATATTTCTGAACATCACGTTTATTCACTCCTGCCCCTTCTTTGGCTCTTCGTGCCTGAAAAGCAGAAAGTTTTTCTTTATACCCACAGACACAGATAAAGGTCTCTTCTTTGCCTTTGACATACATTTCCATTCGTTTATGGCACTTGGGACAACGGGCATTTGTTGTTCTGGATACCGTTTCTCTGTAACCACATTCTCTGTCCTGGCATACCAGCATCTTTGCATTCTTTCCGTTCACTGCCAGAAGCTTCTTTCCACAGTTGGGGCAGATTTTGTTTGTAAGATTATCATGGCGGAAAGTCCCCTGTCCTGTTTTAATCTCTTCCACAATATCACAGGTATAATTTCGGATTTCTTTGAGAAATACCTCCTGCTTTATCCTGCCTTTGGCAATATTTCCAAGTTTCATCTCCCAGTCTGCTGTCAGTTCCGGCTTACGCAATTCCTCCGGTACCAGTTCCAGAAGCTGTTTTGCCTTGGAGGTCAAGTAGATTTCATTTCCTTTCTTTTCCATCAGGAAACTGTTAAAAAGCTTCTCTATGATATCCGCCCTTGTTGCAACTGTTCCAAGTCCGCCTGTTTCCCCAAGGGTCTTGGCCGCTTTCGCATCATGGCTTTCCATATACCGCACCGGATTCTCCATTGCAGCAAGAAGTGTAGCTTCTGTAAATCTTGCAGGTGGTTTTGTCTTACCTGTATTCATAGATACATTTTCAATATACAGCTTCTCACCTTTTTTCATCTGAGGAAGCTTCTGGTCTTTCAAAAGCTTTCCTTCCTCTGCCGGATTAAGGTCTTCCTCCTCTGCATCCGTATTTTCATATACTTCTTTCCAACCCGCACTTTTTACAACTTTTCCGCTGGCCGCAAACATTTCTCCTGCTGCTATTCCTTCCATACTTACCTGCTCATAAACAAACGGGGGATACAGTACACTTAAAAATCTGCGAACTACCATATCATAGATTTTCCGTTCTTCATTTGTCATATGATCCAGCTGGACAAACTGCTCTGTAGGAATAATTGCATGATGGTCACTGACCTTTTTATCATCCACAAAGCTTCCATTTGCACGGATTGGCTGATTCATCAAAGCACCTGCCAGTTTTCTGTAAGGTCCCACTGCACAGGCCTTCAGGCGTTCTTTGATCGTAGGAACAATATCCTTTCCGATATATCTGGAATCTGTTCTCGGATAAGTGAGAACTTTATGATTTTCATACAAACGCTGCATAATATTCAATGTCTGCTTTGCCGAATATCCATATCTCTGATTTGCTTCTCTCTGCAGCGTAGTAAGATCATATAACCCCGGTGCAAAAGTTTTCTTTTCTTTACTGGTTACTGAGTTCACTTCCAGAAACTGGTTTCTGAGAACATTGGCCAGTTCCTCCGCACGCTCTTTATTAAAGGTTCTGAAGCTCTTACTCTTTGGCTCTTTCCAGGTCCAGGTCACCTCTCCTGCCTTCAGAGTAAGTCCGTAATATTCCTTTGGCTTAAATGCACGGATCTCTTCTTCCCGTTTCGCGATCATTGCCAGAGTGGGAGTCTGCACACGCCCACAGGAAAGCTGGGCATTATATTTACAGGTAAGTGCTCTTGTACCATTCATCCCTACCAGCCAGTCTGCTTCTGCTCTGGCTACAGCAGCCCTGTACAGGTTATCGTACTCATGTCCGTTTTTCAGATTTGCAAATCCTTCTTTAATGGCCTTGTCAGTGACAGAAGATATCCACAGTCTGCGAATAGGTTTATGACAATCCGCCTTATCCAAGATCCATCTTGCCACCAGTTCTCCCTCTCTGCCGGCATCTGTGGCAATAATAATGTCTTTGATATCTTTGCGATAAAGCTGGGTTTTGACTGCATTATATTGTTTACCGGTCTGACGGATTACTACCAGCTTCATTTTATCCGGCAGCATGGGGAGAGCTGACATTTCCCACTTTGTATATTTTTTATCGTATTCCTCCGGATCTGCCAGGGTGACCAGATGTCCCAGTGCCCAGGTAACTACGTATTCCTTTCCTTCCAACGTTCCGTTACCTTTTTGTGTACAATGAAGCACTCTGGCTATATCTCTGGCCACAGAAGGTTTCTCTGCGATGACTAATGATTTCATTTTTTCACTCCTTATTCCGCCATTTTCAACTCAAAGTATAGCATAGAACCTGCTTACATTCTACCTTTTATTTTTATGATAAATAAAGTCAGGGATACAGCAAATTTCATCCCTGACTTCATATATGTAAAGCGGACATTCGCAATCCGCTCCGCTACTTGCTCATGAACGCAGTCGCTTCGCGATCTGCGTTCAATATATTACTATGCGTGAAGTGCGCAGTAATCAATTTTATATCCAACGCCACGTACTGTCTCTATCAGATCCCCGGCAGTTCCCAGTTTTTGTCGAAGAGTCCGGATATGTACATCCACAGTCCTGCTTTCTCCGTCAAACTCATATCCCCAGACCTGATTCAACAGCTGGGTTCTGGAGAGTACAGTGCCACTGTTTTTCAGAAGAAAACACAATACCTCATATTCCTTAAGAGTCAGATTTACATTCTGTCTGTCCACAGTTACCACATGCCTGGAAGGACATACATACAAATTTGCCGCCTGATACTCCTCAGCACCTGCATCCTCACTTCTGCGGAGAAGTGCACGGATCCTGGAAATCAGCTCCATCATACGGAAAGGTTTGGGAATATAATCGTCTGCTCCGCTGTCCAGTCCGATCACTGTGTCATACTCGCTGCCTCTGGCTGTCAGCATGATAACGGGAAGCCTCCGCGTATCCGGCCGTACACGTAATTTCTTCAGAATGGTAATTCCATCCTCCTCCGGAAGCATCACATCCAAAAGCAGCAGAGACGGCAGCTCTTTTTCCAGTTCCTTCCAGAATAAAGAAGGACGTTCAAAACCCTTTGCTTCATATCCCTGGCTTTTCAAAGTGTAAATTACAAGTTCACGGATGCTTTCATCATCTTCTAACAGATATATCATAATAGTTCCTTTCTGAATTTATATTTTTTCGATTATTTTTTACTATTCTTTTGAATATATTCAGTATAAAGAAACTTCGTAAATTCTTACCTCTTCTTTGTGTTAAAATTTCGTAAAATCTACCATGTTTTTAAGATTTTCTTTATAAAAATTTTATGTATTGATCTTAAAAATTTATTTGTAAAAGTATTTCAGAAATGTTATGATTGTTATGAAAAAAACTGTGATGTAAATTTAATCCCATTTGAAGAAGGTGAAATTTTGAAACAATTTTTATCCAAATACCGTCACGGCCTGGTAATCGGAATTTACAGTATTCTGTATATTCTGGCTTTTCATTATCTGGAATCCCGGCCCATTCACAGTTATCATATTGTACATACTGTTTTTGATGATCTGATTCCATTCTGTGAATTTTTTATTATACCTTATTTGCTGTGGTTTCCTTATATGGTCCTGGCAGTGGTATATTTTATCTTTTTCAACAAAAACAGACATGAATATTATCAGCTGATATTTAACCTGATGATGGGGATGACAATTTTCCTTATTGTATCCTATGCTTATCCCAATGCACAGCATCTCCGCCCTGTTGAATTCCCCAGGGACAACATTTTTACAGATGTAGTCAGATGGCTGTACAAAACGGATACACCTACTAATATTCTTCCCAGCATCCATGTTTTTAATTCCCTGGCCATCCATATGTCACTGACCAATTGCCAGGCTCTTCGTGGAAAGAAGAACGTACGAATTGTTTCTTTTATTCTTACAATGCTTATTATTATGTCCACGATGTTCCTGAAGCAGCATTCTGTGATTGATGTCTGTATGGGAGCTACCCTTGCTCTTTTCGGTCATCTTCTTTTCTATCCGGAAAGATCCCTGTCTTTTTCCAGGAACGCCTATTACAACGAAAGAAAACGTAAAAAAAGCGAAAATTAAAAAGTGGTACAGAAATGCAAACACATTTCTGTACCACTTTTTTATTTCTATCCTATAACTGCCTTACAGTTTATCAGTTAAATCCATAAAATTTCTGGCTGATTTTGTAAGCTGCCACAGACATCTTTCTGCCTCCACGTCCCGGCAGATTCATTACCCTTCCAAAAAGGCTGTGTCGAAGTTTATTGTATACAGCCCTATTCTCACTCTTAATATATTCCAGAAGCTCTTTCTTTTTCTGCAGAGATTCCTCTGTATTTGCCCTGATAAGCATGATAGATGAGATTGTTGTAATAATATCCAGATAACTAAACATATATGCTTTCAGACGCCGGTTTGTATTGCCACATTTAATATATGCATCCACCATCAGCTTATTCACACGAATCTGCTGGTCAATACGTTTGATCATTACCTTTTCATTAACTGACTGATCATCTCTGCCTATAAAATAGCGGTAAAAATTCACATCCAGATAATAAAGATTCTTTACATATGGCAGCGGTTCAAAAGCAAACAGATTGTCCACATAGAAGGTATGCTTCGGCAGCTCCAGACCGCAGTCATGAAGCAGCTGTGTACGATAGATCATAGAATGCATAAGAAGATATTTGCCCTTTGGCATATGTCTTACTTCATCCCATCCAAATATTTTGTTCTGAGGAAGACATCTGCGGTACTGCATGACTTTTTTGCGTGTTGCTCCCTGTTTCTCATATACAAAATTGCTAATAAGAAGGTCTACTGTTTCAGGTCCGCGCAACAGCTCGTACAACGTTTTCAAAATACTGATATAGGCTTCCTTATTTACCCAGTCATCACTATCCACAACTTTAAAATACAAACCTGTAGCATTCCTGATTCCTGCATTTACAGCCTCTCCATGTCCACCATTCTCCTGATGAATTGCTTTCACAATAGTAGGGTATTTTTCCGCATAGGCATCTGCGATCTCTGCAGTTCTGTCCGAGGATCCATCATCCACCACAAGAATTTCTACCTCTTCTCCGCCTACGAGCAGTGACTCAATACACTTTTCCATATAATCCTGAGAATTATAACATGGAATGGCAATACTTAACAGTTTCATCTCTTTTCCTCCTTAATATATCTGGCATACGCCCCAAATGCAGATGGTATGGCGTATCTTTGTCCTGCCTGTTCTTTGTCTGCAAAAATAAGATCTTCATCTTTTGCTTTTTCCAGGGATGATACCCTGACTCTGTATGCCTCCATCCTCCATTCAATGTGGGAAAAAATATGTTTGGAAGAAGGCATTTCTTCTATATAAAGAGGATCCAGTCCCAGTTTTCTTACATACTCCAGAGCCTGCTCCCTTTCCATATGTCCAGGGACATTGGGCAACTCGTACAGGCCTGCCAGAAGCCCCTTGGGCGGTCGCTTTCGAAGCGCTGTTGCTTCTCCGTCCTGAATGATAAAAACTGTTTTATCCTCTTGTTTTCGTTCCTTTTTCGCTGCTTTTACAGGGAAACGATCCACAATACCATGGCAATATGCCTGACAGAGCGAAGCCACCGGACATTCCTCACATTTTGCCATTCCATTTGGTATACACACTACAGCCCCCAATTCCATCAGGGCCTGATTAAAATCTCCCGGCTTGTCTTCAGGCATAATTTCAGACAGCTCCTCTTCTATTACTCTACGGACTGACTGTCTGCTGATATCTCCATTGTTCTCTGTAATTCTGGTGATCACCCTGAGTACATTTCCATCTACTGCGGGAACCGATTTATGATAGGCAATGGATGCGATTGCCCCAGCCGTATAGCTCCCTATACCTTTTAACGATAAAAGTGTCTGATAATCTTCAGGAATTATTCCCTGATAATCAGAAACCACCTGCCTGGCTGCTTCCTGCATATTCCGTACCCGGTTATAATATCCAAGCCCTTCCCAAAGTTTCAACAGCTGTTCCTGAGGGCACTGAGCCAGAGCCTGTACATCCGGAAGCGCTGTGATGAATCTCTGAAAATACGGCTTTACCGCCTCCACCCTGGTCTGCTGCAGCATAATCTCAGACACCCAGGTATAATAAGCATTATTTTTGTCCCTCCAGGGCAGAACACGCTTATTTATATTGTACCATTGAAGTAATGGTATGACAATTTTTTTTAACATTTTCTTTATTTCCTTTATTCTCCCAAGTTTTTAGCAAAACCTTCCATACAGCAAGCTCAGTTCCGTCTGCTCTTCTCTGCATATGCGCTATAAAAGGATGAGGGCGGTCAATAAAAACCGCCCTTTCTGCCTTACTGTATTTCTTTTCAATTATTTTCCTTTTCATGAGAGATACTGTCATTTTTTACATTTTACTCTCAGATAATATACCAGTGCAATTATAATGATCAGAACCGCTACAATATATCCGATCTCTGCTGCCAAACTTGTCGTAAACATATCCACTGCAGATACCACTCCGATTGCGATCAGAGCCCATCCACAGCCCTTCTCCATTTTCTTTTCGTCATAAAGCTTTTTGCGGACATCTGCATTTCCACCCTTCATGAAAATCTCCCCGTGTCCTGTAAGGAGCATAATTCCCACAATAAATGCAGCAACTGTTAAAATAAGGCTTAATGAATCCATGTTCATAATTGTTTCTCCTTTGTAAATAATCAGGCTGCCTGACAGACAGCCCTTTTAATCATTCATTTTTTAATAGAAACATACGATAGGAACACCATACTGAATAATATCGTAAAGTTCTCCCGCTTTATCCGGCGGCATATTAATGCAGCCATGGGAACCACCCTCAAGATATCTGTCGCCGCCAAAATATGGCTGCCATGAAGCATCATGGAATCCGATTCCTCCATTAAACGGCATCCAGTATGTGACAGGCTGTTCATATTCATATTTTCCATTTGGAAGCTGCTTTCCTCTCAAAACATCCGGACTCTTTTTATAATAAAGTGTAAAAATTCCAGCCGGGGTCTGACGGTCTGCATAGCTCATGTTTCCGGATACAATATCCGATTCAAAGATATCTTCTCCGTTCTGGTAATAATACATATGCTGCTCCGAAAGATCTACCTCAATATAAGTATTTCCAAGATCATTCACACCATAAGAATTGGCAGTCATAGAATAAACCGGATCTCTGACTGTCTGAGTACCGGACTGGATCTCCTGGGTAAGCTGCGCCACCTCAGATGCCTGATCTATCTGCCATCCATAGGCAGATCCATATACATAAACGGTTCTTCCGCTGGTAGTATGGAACTCACGTTCAGTACCAACTGTATCATGTGATGCAGCAAGCTGCGCTACATAATCTGCAATATGCTGCTGGAAGGATGCATCATCTCTGATCAGCTGACCCTTCTCATCAAAATTCAGCCAGTCCTTGATCGTACTGCCATCCAAAGTCACTGTCGCATCTCCAAAGGTATAGGTGATGCTTGCTTTGGTAAAATTATTGCATGCATCCAGAGATGCCTGAAGATCTGCATTATCACTTGTCACTGCAGCCTTTGCATATACATCCGGATCACTGGTAAAATCTACCGCATCCTTATTGTCGGACACAGCTTCCGAAAGAGCATTATATGCTTCCTTCAGTATCAGCTGACTTCCCTCAGTCTCAGGAACAATTTCAAACTGAGACTCCCCATAAGCTACATAAGCATCCTCAGGTGCAACCTGATTCTCCTCTTGTGCACAATTCAGTGTTTTCACCTGTGCTTTCAGCTTTTCCTTGTCAAAAGTCGTATTTTCATCTGTACTGTAAATTCTGTTCTCTGTAAACCCGGTAATCCACTCATAGGGCTTCTGGGACTTCAAAAGCTTAAGGACACTTCCGTCAGATACATATTTATATCCAATCTGGTCTCCTGATATGGTCTGTGGATCCAGGTTCCTGGAATCTACTTCAATAGAGTAATTTTCCACTTTCTTTGCAATCAGCTGCTCTACCTGATAAGCAGTCTTACCGGAACAGTCTATTCCATTGATCGTTGTTCCTTCAAAAAATTTATCTGAATAATAATATGATATTCCTGCATAAGCCGTACCTGCTGCAACAAGCAACATCCCCAACGTAATACCGGTAATTTTTAATGCTTTGTGTTTATTCTTAACCGGAGGCTCATAAGGTGCAAGATCCTCATCATTAATAGGCACATAGGCGATTTTGTCCGGTCTTGCAGATTTGCGTGCTTTCACTCTTGCACCGCCGCTGCCGTCATCTGCGCTTTTCTTCTTCTCCTCTTGGTTACCCATTTATTATCTCCTCAAAATAAGTATTACAGTTAAATATACCGAAATATTTTCAGTCTCTTTATTATAACATACTTCTTCTAATTTGCATCTGTTATTCAGATTTTTTTCAAAAAAATGCAAAACCATGCACTTTTTTACAAGTGCATGGCTGCATATATCATGATCATTCTTTATTTCGAATCTTATTTTTCAATCAGAAGGCTTTTTCCTGTCATCTCTGCAGGCTGTTCCATTCCCATAAGCTGGATCATTGTAGGAACAATATCTGCCAGGCATCCACCCTCGCGGAGAGTATATTTCGGATCTGCATTTACAAGAATAAATGGTACAGGGTTTGTAGTATGAGCAGTCCATGGTTCACCTGTCTCATAATCGATCAGCTGTTCTGCATTACCATGATCCGCACAGATAAACATCTGTCCGTCAACTTCCTTCAGTGCTTCTACAGCTTTACCCACGCATTCATCTACAGTCTCAACAGCTTTGATCGCAGCAGCTTCCACACCTGTATGTCCAACCATATCCGGATTTGCAAAATTGATCACGATCACATCATATTTATCAGCTTTGATGGCCTCAACCAGTTTTTCGCATACCTGAGGAGCGCTCATCTCAGGCTGAAGATCATAGGTTGCAACCTTCGGAGATTTCACAAGAATTCTGTCTTCCCCTTTGTTTGGCTCTTCTACACCACCGTTAAAGAAGAAGGTTACATGGGCATATTTCTCTGTCTCAGCGATACGGGCCTGAGTCATATTATGTGCTGCCAAATATTCTCCAAATGTGTTCTTCAGCTGAACCTTATGAAAAGCTACCAGCTTGTTCTGGATGGTATCATCATAATCTGTAAAGCATACAAAAGTTACATGAGGTCTTGTTTTTCTCTCAAAGCCTTTAAAATCATCATCACAGAATACTCTTGTGATCTCACGGGCACGGTCAGGGCGGAAATTAAAGAACACTACTGAATCCTTATCCGATACCACTGCAACTGGTTTTCCCTCTTTTTCAATCACTGTAGGAAGAACAAATTCATCTGTTTTATCATTGTCATAAGAAGCCTGAACTGCCTCCGGTGCAGTAGCTCCCTTAACACCTTCTCCAGAAGTAAGAGCATCATATGCAAGCTCTACACGATCCCAGCGATTGTCACGATCCATTGCATAATAACGTCCGGATACAGAGGCAATCTCGCCTACACCGATTTTCTTCATCTCAGCTTCCAGCTGTTCTACAAATTCCTTACCTGATGCAGGAGGTGTATCACGTCCATCCAGGAAGCAGTGTACATAAACTTTGCTGACTCCCTCTCTTTTTGCCATCTCCAGAAGTCCATACAGATGTGTATTGTGGCTGTGTACACCACCATCAGAAAGCAGTCCCATAAAATGAACTGCGGAATCATTTTCCCTTGCATTTTTCATTGCCGCCAGAAGAGCTTCATTCTTAAAGAAATCTCCATCCTGGATCTCTTTGGTGATTCTTGTAAGCTCCTGATATACAATACGGCCGGCCCCCATATTCATGTGACCAACTTCAGAGTTACCCATCTGTCCGTCCGGAAGACCGACTGCCAGACCGGAAGCATTTCCTTTTACAAAAGGATACTCTGCCATCAGCTTATCCATTACAGGTGTTTTCGCTTCATAAACAGCATTGCCTTCTTTCCTGTCATTTAATCCATAACCATCAAGGATCATTAATACAGTTGGTTTTTTACTCATAATATTCTCCTTTATATTGTGACTTTGTAACTGTATCCCGCATTTTGGCTCTGTAGGATATACAGTCTATATCTCTTTCATGTTTCCTACTATATAGTATCAAAAATAGAAAATTTTTCAATTCTTTTCTTTATAAAATCTTTCCGGATTTTTTTACATTATTTACCATACACCCGGATAATCGTGGAAATCTTACGGACAGAATCTCTGTTCCGGATTTCTTCTATAGCAGTACGGAAATCACCTTCTCTTACCTTTTCCGTAATCACAACAACCTCCGCGCATCCCTCAACTTTGGTATCTTTCTGGATGATCTGGGCTACACTGACCTGATATTTTGCAAAAATCGCTGTCATTTCCGCCAGCACACCGCAACGATCCTCTACCTTCAGGCGAAGGAAATAACGGTTATGGGTATCCTCCATCTTCTTCACCGGAATCTGCTTGTAACAGGTACAGCCAATCCGGCCACTGCAGCCTGCCAGTATGTTGCGCACAACATCAAAAACATCTCCTACAACAGCACTGGCTGTAGGAAGCTCTCCTGCTCCCCGTCCAAAGAACATAGCATCCTCTACTGCATCTCCGTGTACAAATACGGCATTATAAGAATCGTTTACTGTAGCAAGAGGATGCGTGCTTGGAATCAGCATCGGGCAGACATATGCTTCAATACCATCTTCTGTATTTCTGGCAACTCCCAAAAGCTTAATAGCTCTGCCCATTTCTTTTGCATAATGGATATCCTTGGATGTGATCTTTGCAATTCCCTCTGTGTAAACATCATTAAACACTACTCTGGAATTAAACGCTACAGAAGCAAGAATAGCAACCTTACGTCCGGCATCCAGTCCCTCAATGTCAGCAGTGGGATCAGCCTCCGCGTATCCCAGTTCTGTAGCCAGAGCAAGAGCATCCTTAAACTCCATCCCTTCCTGAGACATCTTGGTCAGGATAAAGTTTGTCGTACCATTTACAATTCCCATCACCTCTGTCATATGATTTCCTGCAAGACACTGTTTCAGCGGACGGATGATAGGAATTCCTCCGGCAACTGCTGCTTCAAACAGGAAATCAACTTTCTTCGCATGTGCAGCATCCAGAAGCTCATGTCCATGGACAGCAATCAGATCTTTGTTGGCAGTTACCACATGCTTTCCTGCATTTAATGCCTGAAGAATATATTCTCTGGCAGGATTGATCCCACCGATCAGTTCTATTACGATTTCAATTTCCGGATCCTCTAAAATACTTTCCCAGCTGTTGGTGAGTACGGAAGGATCCTTTACCTTTGCAGCAGCTTTCTCTACATTTCTGACAAGAATTCTGGTGATTTCTACCTTGCATCCAACTTTGGCTGACATTTCCTCTTCCTGGCTTTTCAGTACCTTGTACACACCGGTTCCTACTGTTCCCAGTCCCAACAGTGCGGCTTTGATAACTCTATCACTCATTTTCCGGAGTTCCCCTTTCTGCCTGTATCTTCTTTCATTTCTAACGGATATTCTCAATCCACTTTGATTAAGTAAAGCTGTTTTTTATAGTAGGGCAGAATCCGTCATTTGTCAAGTTCGTCTGCGTTTTTCAGCAATTTATCTGTGCCTCCAGTTTCCGGAGTTTTTTCTCCTGCCACCTGATATACAGTCCTCCCCCTACAAGCAGTCCTGTCAGGCATAGCACAACCCCCACTGCCAGACCAATATATTGCATCTTCTCTTTCTTCTGATCCGGTGCACCAATGATCAGACACCGAAGCATGCATCCGTCAAAAAGCGCAGTAATTCCTGCTGTCATTACATATTTCCATTTGTTCATGAATGCCTCTCCTTCCCACAGTGTCTTTATAAAGACACTATTCTATCTCCTATTTTACCGTGATAATAAGACTATATCAAGAACAAAACGGACGGTTTATACAAATGATAAGCTATGACAGATTTTGGGAAACGCTAAAAAAGCGGGGACTGACCCAGTATGACCTGTATACCACCTACGGTATACATCGTTCACTTCTGGACAGGCTCCGCCATAATCAGAATATCGAAATCCTTACCCTGGATCATCTGTGTGCCATTCTCGATTGTAATTTCAGTGACATCGTAGAGCACCTTCCAGATGATGATGAAAAAAATAAAACCTATTACACTCTCTGATGGATTTCTTTTTTATATTATTATCGTATAGAAATTTTGTTATTCCAAAGAACATTTTGTACTTTTCTCTGTTTTTGTTTTCTGAAATGCCATCCATCCGTTTTTTCCCTGCATTTCAAAAGTTCCGCAATAACTGAACCCACATTTTTTCAAAAGTCTCTGCATAGGATAATTATCCTTATAAGTATCTATCCTCACATTTGGAAACTGTTGGTATGCCCAGTTCAGGCAAAAGGCTGCTGCCCCCTTTACAATTCCTGTGGAAGCAATTCTGTGAACCACTGCATAAGGGCTTTCATTCAGCCATTTCCCCTCAATGTTGCTATAGCATTCCTCGTTCTCAACTGCATAATAAAAAACGCAGGCCAGCTGGTCTCCTTCCATGCATAAATAGGTTTTATCCAGCGTTCTTTCTACCAATTCCCGAGGTGGGTAGGACTCTCCCCACTGATTTTCATTATTATGAGTTCTCATAAATTCTCTGGCATTATTATAGACATCCAATACTTTTTTCAAATCTGCTGAAGTTGCTTTTTGTATTCTCATCTTTTCTATCTATAGCAATCCTCGTAAATAATGCATTATTTTAGAGGATTGCTATAACTTGTCCTTTCTGTAAATTGCTTTGTAAGAAGGCAAACGACTTCACAATGTTCTGTGAAGCTGAACATGTCTACCGGCTGTATTTTCCGAGTCACATATCCATGCTTTGTGAGAAATTCCAGATCCCTGGCCAAAGTATCAGGTCCGCAGGAAATATAAACGATCCTGGAAGGTCCCAGTTTTACCATAGATGTCAGGAATTTTTCCGTGCTGCCGGTACGGGGCGGATCCATAAATACCACATCTGCTCTTTCCCCCTCTGACACCATTCCTTCCATAAACTCTCCTGCATCTCCCTGATAGAATCTGGCGTTTGTAATTTTGTTTTCCCTGGCATTTACGATTGCATCCCGAACAGCATTTTTATTCAGCTCTATGCCAATCACTTCCCTGGCTTTTCCAGCTGCCACCAGACCAATAGTTCCAATTCCGCAATAAGCATCGATGACCCGTTCTTTTCTGCCCAGACCAGCATATTCAATAGCTGTTTTATAGAGCAGTTCTGTCTGCACAGGATTTACCTGATAAAAGGATTGGGGTGAAATGCGGAAAGTACAGCCACAAAGCCTGTCTCTGATAAAACCTTTTCCATAGAGCACGATATCACGTTCACCCAGAACCATACTGGTTTTTTTATCATTTACATTCAGAACTACTGTAGATATCTGCGGAAACTTCTTACGCAGAGCCTTTACAAAATTATTCTTGGATGGAAAAATCGGAGAAGCTACAACCAGAACTACCATAATTTCATCTGTTGAAAAGCCTCTCCTGACCAGCACATGACGAAGCAGCCCATATCCTGTATCCTCATCGTAGGTTTTGATTCTGAAAGATTTCAACATATCTCTGATTGCCCGGATAATTTCCTGACTGATTTTATCTTCGATCATGCACTCCTCAACAGGAACCACTCTGTGCGTTCCAGCCTCATAGGTTCCGCAGATTATATTTCCTTTTTTATCTCTGTCAAATACAGCATGTACTTTATTTCTATAATAAAAAGGATTCTCCATTCCAATAATCGGTTTCACATTGCCATATTTCTTCAAAAGCTTATTCATATTTTTCTGTTTGATTTTAATCTGCTCTGTATAAGAGACTCCCTGATACTGGCAACCGCCACATTTTTTCCATACCTTGCATTTCTCAGGTAACTGTGGTTTTTCTCTCTTTTCTTCCATTTATAACAACCTTTCCTATTTGCAATAAGGCGGATCCAAGCGGACATTCGCCTATAATCTCTGCACCATTATAGCAAGTCCTTCAAATATTCGCAATCCACATTCTCGCTATTTTCCAGATGTTTTCCAGGCATCAAAGTCGAATATTGTATATTTTTGTCGAAATGTTTTTGGAAGAATTATGTTGTAATCCGTAGACCAATGTAGAAAGATATGTTATACTTTGTACATACCAAAGAGAAATATCGTTACTGTTCACTCCGTTCTCAGTAACGTTGCCAAAATTCATTTCAAATTGCCTGCGGCAATGGAATTTTGGCTTGTATGTCTCGGGATTTTGGCATATTCATGCCAAAACACCTCGCGGGATAATGGCGTGTGAACAGTAACGAAATATCAACACTGCAAAGGATAAACAGCTCAAATTACAAATGACAGCAACTCACCAGTACAAAGGATAAATTTTCAGGAATCTGAATATTAAAGAACTGCAGATACACCTTTTAAAATACTAATGATAAAACTTAAGGCTTCCGGCATAATAACCGGAAGCCTTTTTCTGTCATTTTTTATCTCAAAAATGTATCAGTATATTATTTCTCGTTTGGACACATTAGCTAAATCTAGCTATTTATTTATAATTTACGATCTGACCGAATTCTTCTTTCAGGGAAGCACCGCCAACAAGACCACCATCAATGTCTGCCTGAGCAAACAGATCTGCTGCTGTCTTGGAGTTTACAGAACCGCCGTACTGGATACGGATAGCTGCTGCTGTAGCATCATCATAGATCTCAGCGATACATTTACGGATTTCACCGCAAACTTCCTGAGCCTGCTCAGTTGTAGCTGTTTTGCCTGTTCCGATTGCCCAGATTGGCTCATAAGCGATAACTGCTGTCTTAGCCTGATCTGCTGTAACACCCTGGAATCCAACTTTGACCTGCTGACGGATGAAGTCCATTGTCACGCCCTGCTCTCTCTGAGTAAGAGTTTCGCCACAGCACATGATAGGTGTGATTCCATGTTCGAAAGCTTTAAGAACTTTCTTGTTAACATCTTCGTTTGTTTCTCCGAAGTATTCTCTTCTTTCGGAATGTCCGAGAACAACATATTTAACGCCAGCGTCTACCAGCATGTTCGGAGAGATTTCTCCTGTATATGCACCTTTCTCTTCAAAGTACATATTCTCAGCACCAACCTGGATGTTTGTTCCTTTAGCAGCTTCTACAACCGGGATAATATCGATTGCAGGTACACAGAATACTACATCAACTTCTTCGTTAGCTACTAATGGTTTTAATGTTTCTACTAATTTGACTGCCTCGCTTGGTGTCATGTTCATTTTCCAGTTACCAGCGATAATTTTCTTTCTTGCCATGATAATTTATCTCCTTAATTAAACGTTCAATGTTTATTTATCATTTGCTGCTGCAACACCCGGGAGTTCTTTTCCTTCCAGGAATTCAAGAGATGCACCGCCACCTGTAGAGATGTGTGTCATCTTATCGCCATAGCCAAGGATATTAACGGCTGCTGCAGAATCACCACCACCGATGATAGTTGTAGCATCTGTATCAGCAAGTGCTTTGGCAACAGCTTCTGTACCATGAGCAAAATTCGGCATTTCGAAGCAGCCCATCGGTCCGTTCCATACAACTGTCTTAGCATCTTTTACAGCCTCAGCAAAAAGCTTCTCTGTTTTCGGTCCGATATCCATTCCTTCCCATCCGTCCGGGATCTCGCCACGTTTTACAACCTGAATATTGCAGTCATTGGAGAAGCTGTCACCGATTCTGTTATCTACAGGAAGAAGAAGTTTTACACCTTTTTCTTCTGCTTTCTTCATCATGTCTAATGCATACTGAAGATAGTCATCCTCGCAGAGAGATACACCGATATGTCCGCCCATAGCTTTGGAGAATGTATAAGACATACCACCACCAATAATAAGTGTATCTACTTTATCAAGAAGGTTATTGATTACAGAAATCTTGCTGGAAACCTTAGCTCCACCAAGGATAGCAACAAATGGTCTCTCAGGATTGTTTACTGCATTTCCAAGGAAATCAATTTCCTTCTGCATTAAGTAACCAACAACTGCTGTATCAACATATTTGGTAACACCAACATTAGAGCAGTGTGCTCTGTGAGCTGTACCAAATGCATCATTAACAAATACATCACAAAGAGAAGCGAGTTCTTTGCTGAATTCGTCTCCGTTCTTTGTTTCTTCTGCACGGTAACGTGTATTCTCAAGTAAGATAACGTCTCCGTCTTTCATCTCAGCTACTGCTGCTTTTGCGTTCGGTCCTACTACTTCAGGATCTGCTGCAAATTTAACTTCCTGTCCTAACAATTCAGAAAGACGTACTGCAACCGGTGCAAGAGATAATTCAGGTTTCGGTTCTCCCTTCGGTTTTCCAAGGTGAGAGCAGAGAATAACCTTTCCGCCATCAGCGATCAGTTTTTTGATTGTAGGAAGAGCTGCAACCAGACGGTTCTCATCTGTAATCTTTCCATCCTGAAGCGGAACATTGAAGTCACATCTTACAAGAACTTTTTTGCCTTTTACATTGATATCATCAACAGATTTTTTATTCAGCATTTGTGGTGCCTCCTTAATAATATTCTTTAACTGTTACAACGCGAAAAAGGTCCGGTCCAAATCAGACCGGACCCTTCGTTGGAGTCTATTCCTTTACACTTACTGAAAATTAAGCGTTCAGTAATTTACCAAAGTGTTTGATTGTACGAACCATCTGGCTTGTGTAGGAGTTCTCGTTGTCATACCAGGAAA
>OLOY01000238.1_pt1 | contig 49266 bp, 39 predicted proteins | sample 1672771 | NCBI WGS metagenome assembly OLOY01 (sample SAMEA3136722, study PRJEB25190) | human gut metagenome
TAGCAAGGATGCAATAAGTTAGATCTGCCCATGGATAGTTCATGAAACAACCCTGTCGGCTACACGCCCGAATGGAAAAAAAGAAGAAAAGGTGGTATAATCTTTATGCGATTTTAATGTCAGTGCTAAAATACTTTTCTGAATAGTTACTATTATTCTATATAATGTTTTTGTACAAGGAGATGACCGTATGGGTGAAAGCAGACACAATCCGGATCAGTTATTAAAGGGAATTCAAGCGGATGAAGAAAACCGTAATAAAGGACTTTTGAAAATCTTTTTCGGATACGCAGCTGGTGTGGGTAAAACCTACGCCATGTTAGAAGCGGCTCATATGGAAAAACAGCAGGGAATTGACGTGGTAGCCGGTTATATAGAACCTCATGCACGCCCCAAGACAGCAGCTCTTTTGAATGGCTTAGAAGTTCTTCCTACAAGAGAAGTTCTCTATAATGGTATGATACTGAACGAATTCGACATTGACATGGCGCTGAAAAGAAAACCACAGATTATTCTTGTAGACGAACTTGCGCATACGAATGCCGAAGGATGCCGTCATGCAAAACGGTATCAGGACATTAAGGAACTTTTGAATGCAGGGATTGATGTCTATACGACTGTCAATGTTCAGCATATTGAAAGCCTTTGTGATACAGTTGCATCCATTACGGAAATTGTTGTACGGGAACGCATCCCGGATTCTATTTTTGATAATGCAGATCAGGTTGAATTAATAGATATTGAACCACAGGATTTGATCAACCGTTTGAATACAGGAAATGTATACAGACAGACACAGGAAAACCAGGCAGTAGAAAATTTTTTTACAATAGAAAAGTTGACAGCTCTCCGGGAGATTTCACTGCGGCGATGTGCGGACCGGGTGAATATCCTCACAGAAAATACCCGCATAAAAAATCATGGAGATTATCACACAGGCGAACATATTCTTGTATGTCTATCTTCTTCTCCATCCAATGCGAAAATTATCCGTACCGCCGCAAAAATGGCTTCTGCTTTTAAAGGTGAGTTTACGGCTCTGTTTGTAGAAACCCCCGATTTTTCGGTGATGAGCGAGGAAAATGTAAAACGCCTGCGTTCAAATATTCGTCTTGCAGAGCAGCTTGGGGCAAAAATAGAAACAGTTTACGGAGAAGATGTTTCATTTCAGATTGCGGAATTCACCCGTTTGTCCGGTGTGTCAAAGATTGTGATCGGACGTAGTTCTGCTACAAAACGGCATTTGCTCAGCAAACCGACTCTGACAGAAAAATTGATTGATTATGCCCCTAACCTGGATGTGCATATTATTCCGGATACGGTTTCTAATGCGGCAGTGTATCAGTTAAGAGGGGGCAGGAAAAAGAACCATATCGTATTCTCTGTCACTGATACATTAAAATCTACTTCGATCCTGATTTTATCCAGTTTAGTCGGAATGATTTTCCAGAAATTTGGATTTGACGAAGCAAATATCATTACTGTTTTTGTTTTAGGAGTTCTTGCCACCGCTGTCATCACGAAACATCAGATATACAGCCTAATTTCCTCGATTGTAAGTGTTTTGGTCTTTAATTTCCTGTTTACGGAACCTCAATTTACCTTGCAGGCGTATGATCAGGGTTATCCTGTTACCTTTATTATCATGTTTTTGGCGGCATTTTTAACCGGTTCTCTTGCTATACGGATTAAAAACCAGGCAAAACAGGCGGCACAATCTGCTTACCGTACCAAAGTGTTATTTGATACAAACCAGCTATTGCAACAGGCAAAAGATAAAAATGAAATTGTATCTGCAACTTCAAATCAGCTCATTAAACTCTTGGGAAAAGATATCGTTTTTTATTTAGCGGATGGAGAAGTGTTGGATACGCCGCATATTTTTTCTGTAACTGAGGAAAATTTGGAATCGTGTATTTCCGAAAATGAAAAGGCCGTTGCCGGCTGGGTATTGAAAAACAATAAACGTGCCGGAGCTACAACAGGAACGCTTTCCAATGCAAAATGTCTGTACCTTGCTGTTCGCAGCAGCAGTATGGTATATGGAGTTATTGGAATCGTGATGGGGGAAATACCTCTTGATCCATTTGAAAACAGTATTCTACTATCCATTCTCGGAGAATGTGCTCTGGCTTTGGAAAATGAGAAAAATGCCCGTGAGAAACAGGAGGCGGCCGTTCTTGCAAAAAATGAACAGTTGCGAGCGAACCTGCTGCGTGCTATTTCACATGATTTGAGGACACCGCTGACATCCATTTCCGGTAATGCCAGCAATCTTTTGTCCAACGGTGATTTCTTTGATAATGATACAAAAAAGCAGCTGTACATGGATATTTATGATGATTCCATGTGGCTGATTAATCTTGTAGAAAACTTGCTGGCTGTAACCCGGATTGAAGAAGGACGGTTGAATCTCCGTATAACGGAAGATTTGATGGATGACGTGATCACAGAAGCGTTACATCATATTAACCGAAAGAGTGAAGAACATCATATTTCCGTTGAAAGCAAAGAAGAATTTCTTCTTGCAAAAATGGATGCAAAGCTTATTGTTCAGGTAATCATCAATATTGTTGATAATGCTATCAAATATACACCTAAAAACTCTCATATTGTTATTCGGACAGAAAAGCGGGGAAAACAAGCAATCGTATCTATATCGGATGACGGAAACGGAATTGCTGACGAAATAAAGCCACGGATATTCGACATGTTCTATAGCGGTGCCAATCAAATTGCAGACAGCCGCCGAAGTTTAGGACTCGGATTATCTTTGTGCAAGTCCATTATTAACGCCCACGGCGGAGAACTTACTGTCTCAGATAATCTGCCGCACGGAACAGTATTTACATTTACATTACCGGCAGGGGAGGTCAAAGTATATGAATAAGTCACTAATATTAGTTGTAGAAGATGACACATCAGTCAGAAATTTAATTACAACAACCTTGAAAGCGCACGAATACCGATATCTGACGGCGCCCAATGGTCAATCGGCAATTTTAGAAGCATCTTCACACAATCCTGACATTGTTTTACTTGATTTAGGACTTCCTGATATGGATGGTGTTGAGATTATAAAAAAAATTCGTACTTGGTCGAACATGCCAATTATCGTAATCAGTGCTCGCAGTGAAGATACCGATAAAATTGACGCGTTGGATGCCGGTGCAGATGATTATTTAACAAAGCCATTTTCTGTTGAGGAACTGCTTGCCAGACTACGAGTCACGCAAAGAAGGTTATCGATGATGCAAAAAGTATCCCCTGCCGAAGCGGTTGTTTTTGTAAACGGAAAACTTCGTGTAGATTATGCTGCAGGTTGTGCTTATTTGAATGAAGAAGAGTTGCATTTAACACCTATTGAATATAAGCTGCTTTGCCTGTTGACAAGAAATACAGGAAAAGTTCTGACCCATACTTTCCTTACGCAAAGCATTTGGGGAAGTAGTTGGAATAATGATATTGCTTCCCTTCGTGTGTTTATGGCAACACTTCGTAAAAAAATCGAGAAAGAACCAAACTCTCCACAATATATCCAAACACACATTGGCGTGGGGTATCGGATGCTGAAAGTTGATTGAACTTCACAACATTTATTATAATCAGTGAGGTGGCGGATATCTTTTCAAGTAATAATGAATAGAATACATCACTCTGTAAAAGAAGTTATAAGGTAAGCGAACAGATTGGTATAGCTTGTTAAAAATATATCAAAATCACATTGTTATTTTCCTTAAGGTGTGCTATAGTATATTTTAGTCGTGAATCGGAAAAATTAGGAGGAAAAAACAATGAACTTAAGAGAAAAATACGGTGAGTGGGGTATCATCCTTGGAGCAACAGAAGGCGTTGGAAAAGCATTTGCAGAGAAAATCGCATCTGAGGGAATGAGTGTTGTCCTGGTAGGAAGAAGAGAAGAGAAACTTCAGGAGCTTGGAAAGAGTATCAGCGAAACATATGGTGTGGATCACATGGTTATCCGTGCAGATTTTGCACAGTCCGACTGTACTGACAAGATTTTTGAAGCAACAAAAGACCTTGATATGGGATTCATGAGTTATGTTGCATGTTTCCATACATTTGGAAAATTGCAGGATACTCCATGGGAGAAGCATGAGCAGATGATCAATGTTAATGTTATGACATTCTTGAAATGCTTCTATCATTACATGGGAATCTTTGCAAAGCAGGATCGTGGAGCTGTAATTAATGTATCTTCTTTGACAGCAATCAGTAGTTCACCATATAACGCACAGTATGGTGCAGGAAAATCTTACATTAAGAAACTGACAGAAGCTGTGGCAGCAGAATGTGAGAGTACAAATGTAGACGTTGAGGTTATCACGTTAGGAACAACAATTACACCAAGTTTGTTAAGCAATCTTCCAGGCGGTCCAGCAGGAGAAGCTGTTATGAAGACTGCTATGACACCGGAAGCTTGTGTAGAGGAAGCATTTGACAATCTTGGCAAATCTCTTTCTGTTATTGCAGGTGAGCACAATAAAGCAAATGTTCATAATTGGCAGGCAAATAAAACAGATGATGAATATATCCGTTATATGGGTTCATTCTATTCTAACAACTAAAAAATCAGATTTTAGATGAATCATCTTTCAGTGATTATAGTAGCTGTTTCTCTGAGTGGGGGAAGCAGCTATTTTTTATCTATTTTGGACTCCCAAAGGTTGGATTGTCTATATCCGCGGAAGTATGCGGAGCTGTGGGATTAGGGCTTTTGGGTGGAAGCTACATGGCAGAGAGTTTTCGAAGCGAGCTTGAGGCAGTGCCGGTGCTGCAAATGGAATCTAAAAGAAACCAGTGTGTTTTCAGCAATCAGCCTGATATCAGTTGTTCTCAGTATGGCATTCGGAATTTTACTTGGAATGATTAAATGAAAACTATTATAAAATAAGTCTGGCTTTTTTAAATAGAATGTGATAATATAGTAATGTTTGATAGAGGCGCGGTGATATGAGTATCCGCTGACGAGAGTCTTGGGAAGACTGTCAGTGAGAGAAAGGAGAAGCCGCCGAAGGAATGATATTCCCAGATATGATTCCTGGGCCGGATGTAGAAGATACGTCGGACTGTCACAGGTGTGGAGAGCTATCGATGACGCTAGAATTATTATGCCATGGGTGACTCACCAGCAGAGAGTGCCTATGGCATTTTTTGCGTTTAGAGAATCCCAGGCGAAACCCACTATGCTTACACACAAACTTAACAAACATAAGTTTATAGGAAAGGAAAAAAGAAAATGAGAAACAAAAGAAAAATGGGGTATGTGTTTATGATGTCTCTGCTCATTCTGTGTTGTAGTTCAACAACAGTATTTGCCGCAGATACATCTGCCGAGTATGTACCTCAGCTCTATGCAACAATCTGGTCTCTGGTGCCGCCGGTCGTTGCAATCGTACTGGCACTTATTACAAAGGAAGTTTATAGCTCCTTATTTGTTGGAATTTTGATCGGAGGTGTATTTTGGTCAGGATTTAAACCGGAAGCTACCATCTTACATGTATTTCAAGATGGTATAGTAGGAGTTCTTACAGATTCTTACAATATGGGTATTCTGGTATTCCTGGTAATCCTTGGTGTCATGGTATGCATGATGAATAAAGCCGGTGGTTCCGCAGCATTCGGACGCTGGGCGAAAGAGCATATCAAGACAAGAGCGGGTGCACAGCTTGCAACAATCACACTTGGAGTGCTGATTTTTATTGATGATTATTTTAACTGCCTTACAGTTGGGAGCGTTATGCGTCCTGTAACAGACAGCCACAATGTATCCCGTGCGAAACTTGCATATCTGATCGATGCTACGGCAGCACCAATCTGCATTATTGCACCGATTTCTTCCTGGGCAGCAGCAGTAACAGGATTTGTTAAAGGGGAGGATGGATTTTCAATTTTTATTCGTGCAATCCCATATAACTATTATGCAATTCTTACAGTTATAATGATGGTAACACTGGTTCTTGCAAAAGAAGATTATGGTCCGATGAAGGCGCATGAGAAAAATGCGATTGAAGGGGATCTTTTTACAACAGGAGACAGACCATTTGAAAATACATCCGAAAATGCGATTTACAATAAAGGAAAAGTAATCGATCTTGTATTCCCGATTCTGTCACTTATTGTCTGCTGTGTCATTGGTATGATTTATTCTGGTGGGTTCTTCTCAGGAACAGGCTTTGTAGAGGCTTTCTCCGAAAGTGATGCATCGGTTGGACTGATGCTTGGAAGTTTCTTTGCAATGGTAATTACAATTGTTTTTTATGTAGTAAGAAAAGTTCTTCGTTTTTCGGATTCTATGGCTTGCATTCCGGAAGGATTTAAGGCAATGGTTCCGGCTATCCTGATTCTTACATTCGCATGGACTCTGAAAGCAATGACAGACAGTCTCGGAGCAGCTCCATTCGTAGCTTCTGTAATGAATTCAGCAGCAGGCGGATTGATGAACCTTCTCCCAGCAATCATCTTCCTTGTAGGATGTTTCCTTGCATTTGCAACAGGTACTTCCTGGGGAACATTCGGAATTCTGATTCCAATCGTAGTTGCAGTATTCCAGGGTACGAACGAGACAATGATGATCATCTCAATCTCAGCTTGTATGGCCGGAGCAGTTTGCGGAGATCATTGTTCACCTATTTCAGATACAACAATCATGGCATCCGCAGGTGCGCAGTGTAATCATGTAAATCATGTATCCACGCAGCTTCCATATGCAATGACTGTAGCAGCAGTTTCCTGTATTACATATGTGATCGCAGGTATCTTGCAGAATGCAGTCATCTGTCTCGTGATCGGAATTGCTCTGCAGATTGGAGTTCTGCTTGCAATCAAAGCAATCACAAAAGATCACACAGGTAGGGTGAAAACAACAAACTAAAAACCAGAGAGAAAGCGAGGAGTTGATCCTCGTTTTCTTTTTACAGAAATGTAGTAAAAAAGGACGAAATGAAAAGCTTGTTAAGCGGTTCATTTCGTCCCTGTTTGTTTTATGAAATCTTATTTATCCAGATCTTTTCCTGTCAGCATCTTATATGCCTGAAGGTATTTCTCAATCGTCTTATCTACAATTTCCTGTGGAAGTGTCCAGTCGTTGTCTGGATTTGCTTTCAGCCAGTCACGGGCAAACTGCTTGTCAAAAGATGGCTGTCCATGTCCGGCTTCATAACCATCAGCAGGCCAGAAACGGGAACTGTCAGGAGTGAGCATCTCATCTCCAATTACCATATTTCCATTTTCATCAAGTCCGAACTCAAATTTTGTATCTGCAATAATGATACCTTTGCTCAGAGCATATTCAGCACATTTCTTATAGAGAGCAATTGTGTTGTCGCGAAGTTTCTCAGCGAGTTCACGTCCTCTTCCAGGGTAATATTTTTCAAGGTGATCAACGCTCTGCTCGAATGAAATGTTCTCATCGTGATCTCCGATTTCAGCCTTTGTGGAAGGTGTATAGATTGGTTCAGGAAGTTTGTCAGATTCCTTTAATCCTTCCGGAAGTGTGATTCCACAAACAGTTCCGTTTTCTTTATAGCTTTCCCAGCCACTTCCAGTGATATAACCACGAACGATACACTCGATTGGAAGCATTTCGAGTTTCTTACACATCATAGATTTTCCATCATATTTCTCCTGCTGGAAGAACTCCGGCATATCTTTTACATCAACAGAGAGCATGTGGTTAGGAAGAATGTCTTCTGTCAGATCAAACCAGAATTTGGACATCTGAGTCAGGACAGTTCCTTTCTTTGTGACTTCATTGTTGAGAATCACGTCAAAGCAGCTGATGCGGTCTGTAGCAACCATGATTAAGCTGTCTCCATTATCATAAATTTCACGAACTTTACCTTCTTTGATTGGTTTTAATTCCTGCATTTTTTCACCTCATAGAATTTTCTTAGAATTTACAACGTAACCGTACACTTTTTAGGGGAAACTGTCAAGCGGGCTGAAAACGTGGGAAGAGAGGTGTGAAAAATCAATGAAGAAGGAAAAATGTGGAAAATTGTGTTTTTTGTATAAAAACAATGGAAAAATAAAGAGAGTGATTGTGGAATACGTTGGGTAAAAAGTAAAAAAAACAGAATGTTTTTGAGGTATCATAAACAAATCAGATATTATTTAATAAGAAATTATTATAGTAGAAAAGGCAGTTACACAGAAGGTGAAAGAGAATAGTAAAAAGAAATATTGACATCTATGACATATTGTAATTAAATTAAATTAGTATGTCTATTTATATAGAAGAAACGAGGGAATAGAATGATGCAGAATCATAATCAACAGAAAAAAATTGCGCTGATCAATGACTTTACAGGCTTTGGCAGATGCTCAATTGCGGTACAGATGCCGATTATTTCAATGCTGAAAGTGCAGTGTTGTGCAGTGCCTACCTCGATTTTTTCAAATCATACCGCATATGAAGATTATTATTTTACAGATTATACATCAAATATGGAAGCATATATTGAACAATGGAAGAAGCTGGATCTGAAGTTCGAAGGAATTTGTACTGGTTTTTTGGGATCAGCAGAACAGATTCGGATTGTCAGTGAGTTTATCCAGTATTTTAGAGACGAGAATACAGTGGCTGTGATCGATCCGGTGATGGGGGACAATGGGGAGGCATATTCGACTTATACGGAAGAAATGTGCAGACAGATGATTCAATTAGTCCGCTATGCGGATGTAGTTGTTCCAAATGTGACAGAGGCATGTATCCTGACAGGAACACCGTATAAGGAACGGTGGACAACAAGAGAGCTGGCAAAGATGGCAGAACAGATTGTGCAGACCGGACCAGAAAAAGTTGTGATTACAGGAATTCCACAGAAAACGTATGTATCCAACTTGTGCTATGAAAAAGGCAAAGGATACGAGATGATCCGTACACATAAAGTAGGACATTCCAGATGTGGTACGGGAGATATTTTCTCTGCAATCATTGCAGCAGATGCGGTCAATGGAGTGGAATTTACAAAATCTGTCCGAAAGGCATCCGCATTTATAAAGAAGTGCATACAAAAGTCAATTGAAATGGAGATTCCGTTGACGGATGGTGTCTGTTTTGAAGAATTAATGGGACTATTGAAATAAAAGAAAATTAAGGAGTAAACAAAAATGAATTTAGAAGAATGCTATGAAGCAATAGATAGTGACTATGATGATGTGATGAGAAGACTTGGAAGTGAAACACTGGTCCGTAAATTTGTATTGAAGTTTTTGGATGATACAAGTTTCCGGGGATTAAAAGAAGGACTTGAAAATCAGGATGCAGAACTCGCATTCCGAAGTGCACATACATTGAAAGGCGTGTGCATGAATCTTGGATTTACAAAGTTATTCGAGGTCAGCTCAGCATTAACAGAAGAGCTTCGAGACAAAGAAATCAAAGAAAACACTACAGAGATGTTTGAAGAAGTAGAACGAGAATATACCCGAACAATAGAAGCAATTAAAGGATTATGTTAAGAAGACAGGAGCATTTATCAATCAACTACTTACACGTGGTGTATTGAATGATGATCTAAAACCATTTTGGGGAGCTATGGAGATTGGAATGGGAACTGCTCCCCGTTAAGTAGACAATTGAAAAAATATAAATTTTTCCTGCCAGTAGAAATTTATCTGCTGGCAGTTTTTATAGTTGCACCACTTGCAGCGTATACTCCTTCAGCAAGGCCTGTATCAACGGAAACAACAGGTCTTTTATATGTTTTCATGATAAATTCCTTCAATGCTTTCGTGTATTACATACTATCTAACCACATTAATGGAAAAAATGTATAGAAATCAAGAAAAATCCTTATAAAGTGAATGACAATTCATCCAAGCAGGGTGTAGAATAGTAAAATAATGGCTGAATAGTGATTGGAAAAGGAGAGAAGGCATGCTTCAGATACAACATATTTGCAAGGAATATCGAACAGGTAATCTGATACAGAAAGCATTGGATGATGTCAGTCTGAATCTCAGAGATAATGAATTTGTTGCTATTCTGGGACCGAGTGGTTCGGGAAAGACAACGCTTCTGAATATCATTGGTGGTTTGGATCGGTATGACAGCGGAGATCTGATTATTAATGGAATATCAACGAAGAAATATAAGGACAGAGACTGGGATTCTTATCGTAATCACACGATTGGATTTGTTTTCCAGAGTTATAATCTGATTCCGCATCAGACTGTTCTGGCAAATGTTGAACTGGCACTTACGATTTCGGGGATTGGCAAGTCCGAGAGAAGGAAGCGTGCGACAGAAGCACTTGAAAAGGTTGGACTAGGTGCGCAGCTTCACAAGCGCCCAAGTCAGATGTCCGGAGGACAGATGCAGCGTGTTGCGATTGCCCGGGCATTAGTGAATGATCCGGATATCCTGCTTGCGGATGAACCGACAGGTGCACTGGACAGTGATACAAGTGTGCAGGTCATGGATCTTCTTCAGGAAGTAGCGAAAGACCGTCTGGTTGTTATGGTTACACATAATCCGGAGCTTGCAGAGCAGTATGCGACAAGAATCGTTACATTAAAAGATGGTGTGATCCGTTCAGATACAGATCCGTTTGAAGTAGATGAAACGACGATGGGAGTGGCAGAACACAGGAATATGGGAAAATCCTCGATGTCATTTCTGACAGCATTAGCTTTGAGCTTTAACAATCTGAAGACAAAGAAGGCACGAACGCTTCTGACTTCATTTGCAGGCTCAATCGGAATTATCGGAATTGCATTAATTCTGTCTCTATCTACAGGTGTGAATCAATATATTCAGAACGTAGAGGAAGAGACGCTTTCAGAATATCCTCTACAGATACAAAGTACAGGCTTTGATCTGACATCCATGATGGTCGGGATGGACAGTGCTTCTGCGGATGATAAAAAAACAGACAAAGAGAAGTCAGATACAAAGAAAAAGTCAAAGGATCAGGTTAAAGTAATTCAGATGGTGACGAATATGTTTTCCACAATGGATTCAAATGACCTTGGTGCTTTGAAGAAGTATCTTGATACTGGCAAGAGTGGAGTGGAACAATATACGAATGCTATAGAATATAAGTACAGCGTTTCTCCGCAGATTTATAAAGAAAATAAAGACAGTATCCGTCAGGTGAATCCAGATCAATCCTTTTCTGCTATGGGATTGGGTTCTTCTATAAGTACGAATAGTATGATGTCATCTATGATGAGTACAGATGTTTTTTATGAGATGCCGGAGAGCAGTAAACTCTATGAAAATCAGTATGAAGTGGAAAAGGGTCATTGGCCAGAGAGATATAATGAATGTGTTGTGGTTCTGACTTCGAATGGCGGAATGAGTGATTTTATGCTTTATACATTGGGACTTCGTGATCCGTTGGAGCTTGATGAGATGATCCAGTCCTTTATGAAAGAGGAAAATGTTACTACACCGGATGATTTGGGAACTTATTCTTATGATGATATTATCGGAACAAAGTTCAAGCTTGTGAACAGTTCTGAGTATTATGAATATGATAGTCAGTATCAGGTTTGGAAAGATAAGACGGATAATGAAGATTATATGAAATCACTTGTAGCGAATGGGGAAGATCTTACCGTGGTTGGTATTGTGAAACCAGCTGAAGATGCGAAAGCCTCCTCTCTGAGTCCTGGAATTGCATATCCGACATCATTGACGAAACATGTGGCAGAACAGGCAGCAAAAAGTGAGATTGTGAAACAGCAGCTGGCAAATCCGGATGTTAACGTATTTACAAATAAAAAATTCGGAGAGAAAGACAGTGAAAATGGATTCTCCATGGATTCTTTATTTACGGTTGACGAAGCAGCACTACAGAAAGCATTTGGATTTGACGCAAGTGCGATGAACAATTTAGGAAATTCTCTGGATTTTGGGAATTCGTTAAATCTCAGTGAATCTATGGATCTGTCAAAAGCATTTCAGACAGGAAGTAATACGCTGGATCTGTCGGGACTTGTGAATCCAGATTCTCTGAACTTAGATCTTTCCGGAATGCCGCAGATGAATCTGGGAGAGATCGTTTCAAATCTGGATCTGAAGGTATCACCGGATGGTATGAAACAGATGGCTTGTGGACTGCTGACGGGATATCAGGAGTATGCAAAGACACATCCAGAGGCAGATTATTCAGGTCTTGGAGAGGATTTTACAGCATTTCTTAAGACAGATGCAGCAAAAAAGATTATTTCCGATAATATAAAAGATATCATGAAATCAAGCGGAACTGTGACGATTACAACCGAGAAAATACAGGAATTGATCAAAAATATTATGACCGGATACGAACAGTATATTATGGAAAAAGGATATACAGATCCGGATCAATTCGATGAATATTTGATGGAATATCTTCAGACGGATGAAGCGAAGAAAATAATTTCAGATTGGATGTCAGAAGTTATGCCGGAAGATCCGGAGATTGAGATAACACCGGAACAGCTTGAGAAACTATCAGATGATCTCGTGAAAGGTTATTTGGCATATGCTTCAGAGAATGGTCTTCCGGATCCGTCTAAGATGGGAGAACATTTCATGGCTTATCTGCAAACAGATGATGGAAAGAAGCAGTTTCAGGAGGGTCTGTCAGCAATGATCGATATGGATCAGCTGGAAAGCCAGGTGTCAAAAATCATCGGAAATTATATGAATCAGGCAATGGGGACTATGGGAAATGCGATAGGCCAGGCACTTGAGACACAGGTGTCCTCTGCAATGACACGGATTATCAGTCAGATGACAACAGAGCTTGAATCTGCAATGAAACAGATGATGACCAATGTAGGAACGCAGCTTCAGAACAGCCTCGGAAATGCAATGCAGATTGATCCGACAGCATTTGCAGATGCATTTCAGATGAATATGACAGAAGATGATCTGGCGGAGCTTATGATGTCGATGAGTGGGAAAGGCTTGGCTTCTTATGATAGTAATCTGCAGAAACTGGGATATGTAGATTTTGCAGTCCCGTCTGCTATTAACATTTATCCAAAGGATTTTGAAGGAAAGGAACAAGTAGTAAAGATTCTGGACGATTATAATAGCAGGATGGAGGCAGAAGGGAAGGATGAGCAGGTCATTACTTATACCGATGTAGTTGGAACTTTAATGTCCTCTGTCACAACAATCGTAGATACGATAAGTTATGTGCTGATTGCATTTGTAGCAATTTCTCTTGTAGTATCATCCATCATGATTGGTGTTATTACCTACATCAGTGTGCTTGAGCGGAAGAAGGAAATTGGAATATTAAGAGCAATCGGTGCGTCAAAGCGAAATGTATCACAGGTATTTAATGCAGAGACATTTATTATCGGACTTTGTGCAGGACTGATCGGAATCGGACTGACTTTATTACTTCTGATTCCGGGAAATGCGATTATTCACAATGTGGCGGATAATGCGAAGGTAAATGCAGTTCTGCCGATTGTTCCGGCAATCATACTGATTTTATTAAGTGTTGTCCTTACATTACTTGGTGGACTGATCCCATCAAAGAAAGCAGCAAAGAGTGATCCTGTGACAGCGCTTCGTACAGAGTAGGGGACTGGTGAGAAGAATGGAAAATTTAGTTTTTAGTCTGAATGCAACCGTACCGATCTTTTTGATGATGGTACTGGGAATGCTGTTCAGAAAGCTTGGCTGGATGGATGAAGAGTTTGCAGCAAAGATGAATAAATTTGTCTTTCTGATTCCATTGCCGGTATTGTTGTTTGGTGACCTGGCAAAGGTTGATTTTAAAGAAGTGTGGAATATCAAATTTGTGATTTTCTGCTTTGTAGTAACATTTATCTGTATTACAATTGCTGCACTGGTATCTTGCATCTGGAAAGACCGTTCAATCCAGGGTGAATTTATTCAGGCTTCGTACCGGAGCAGCGCAGCACTTCTTGGAATTGCATTTATCCAGAATATTTATGGAAATGCAGGGATGGCGCCACTTATGATCATTGGAAGTGTACCACTTTATAATGTGATGGCAGTTATCGTGTTATCCTTTTTCCATCCGGAACGAAAAGCAATTGATAAAGCTGTATGGATGAAAACGTTAAAGGGAATCGTAACCAATCCAATCATCATTGGAATCGTGGCTGGTCTGATTTGGTCAGCCTGCAAGATCCCAATGCCGGCAATTCTTAATAAAACGGTGACAAGTATTGGAGGAATGTCCACACCAATGGGGCTGATGGCAATGGGAGCTACCTTTGATTTTAGGAAAGCACTTGGAAGGATCAAACCGGCTGTGACAGCAACAATTATGAAGTTGATCGTATTTGTGGCAATTTTTCTTCCGATTGCTGTGAAACTGGGATTCCATCAGGAAGAACTGATTGCAATTCTTGTAATGCTTGGATCTGCAACAACAGTAAGCAGTTTTGTTATGGCAAAGAATATGGGACATGAAGGAGTTTTATCATCAAGTGTAGTGATGCTGACAACATTGTTCAGTGCATTCACGTTGACAGGATGGCTGTATGTGCTGAAAGCGTTTCAGCTGGTATAGGAATAGGAAATTCACATCTTGTTGCGTAGGAGGATAAAAATAGCTGTTGGTCGCACATAGTACGAACAATAACAAAAAATGTTGAAAAATGGGGGTGTTGTGGGAAAAAGTTCTTGCAACGTCCCTTGTTTTATGCTATACTACGAACGTTGCTAAAAAACACGTATGTGGATTCCTTCCAAGGTGCCTAAGTCGAGACAGGAGTTTCGTCCGGTTGCGAAGGAGAGTAAAACATACGGAAGAAAAAAACCAAATGGAGGAGAATAACATGAGCGTTATTTCAATGAAGCAGTTATTGGAAGCAGGTGTTCATTTTGGACATCAGACAAGAAGATGGAACCCTAAGATGGCTCCATACATCTACACAGAGAGAAATGGTATCTACATCATCGACCTGCAGAAATCTGTAGGAATGGTTGACGATGCATATAAGGCTGTTTCTGACATCGCTGCAGAAGGCGGTACAGTTCTTTTCGTAGGAACAAAGAAACAGGCCCAGGATGCAATCAAAGCTGAGGCTGAGCGTTGCGGAATGTATTATGTAAACGAGAGATGGCTTGGAGGAATGCTTACAAACTTCAAGACAATCCAGAGCCGTATCAAACGTCTGAAAGACATCGAGAGAATGGCAGAAGATGGAACATTCGAAGTACTTCCGAAGAAAGAAGTTATCGAAATCAAAAAAGAGTGGACAAAGCTTGAGAAGAACCTTGGCGGAATCAAAGATATGAAGAAACTGCCAGACGCTATCTTCATCGTAGATCCTAAGAAAGAAAGAATCTGTGTACAGGAAGCACACACACTCGGAATTCCGCTGATCGGTATCTGTGATACAAACTGTGATCCAGAAGAACTGGATTACGTAATCCCAGGTAATGATGATGCAATCAGAGCTGTAAAACTGATCGTTTCTAAGATGGCAGACGCTGTTATCGAAGCAAACCAGGGTGCAGCTGAGGATGAGTATTACGAGGAGGCTGCAGAAGCAGCTGAAGCTGAAGAGGCTGTAGAAGAGTAATATCAGTTCTTGATATGAAAGAAAATGCTTCAGCCTGATTATCAGGTTGAAGCATTTTACTTTATAGAAATAGTTCTATAGAGAAAAGCATATGTTACTGCTTACAGTGACATACACATTATGAATAATGGAGGAAAATTATCATGGCAATCACAGCAGGAATGGTAAAAGAGTTAAGAGAAATGACAGGCGCTGGAATGATGGACTGTAAAAAAGCGCTTTCTGAGACAAACGGAGATATGGACGCAGCTGTAGAGTTCCTTAGAAAGAACGGACAGGCTAAAGCTGAGAAAAAAGCTGGAAGAATCGCTGCAGAAGGTATCGTTAAGACAGTTGTTAAAGATGACAAAGTTGCTGCAATCGTAGAAGTAAACTCTGAGACAGACTTCGTTGCAAAGAACGACGAGTTCCAGGGATTCGTAGAAGCAGTTGCTAACCAGGTAGTAGATTCAGAAGCAGCTGATCTTGATGCATTTATGGCAGAGACTTGGGAAGCTGATACAACAAAGACTGTAAAAGATGCTCTCGTAGAGAAGATCGCAGTTATCGGAGAGAACCTGAACATCAGAAGATTCGAGAAAGTTGCAGCAGACAACGGTGTGGTTGTTCCTTACATCCACGGTGGCGGACGTATCGGTGTTCTTGTTGTTGCTGATACAGATGTTGTTAACGACGAGATCAAAGCAGCACTGAAGAACGTAGCTATGCAGGTAGCAGCTATGTCTCCGAAGTATGTATCCCGTGAGGAAGTATCTCAGGATTACCTTGATCACGAGAAAGAAATTCTTCTTGCTCAGGCTAAGAAAGAGAACCCGGAGAAACCGGAAAACATCATCGAGAAGATGATCATCGGACGTCTGAACAAAGAGCTCAAAGAGATCTGTCTGCTTGATCAGGTATACGTTCAGGACAGCGACCTTACAGTAGCAAAATACGTTGATAAGGTAGCAAAAGAGAACGGTGCAAACGTTAAAGTTACAAAATTCGTTCGTTTCGAGACTGGTGAAGGAATCGAAAAGAAAGTTGACGACTTCGCAGCAGAAGTTGCAGCTCAGGCTGGAATGTAATTCAAAAGTCGCAAAACAGATGAACGCATAATCTTACAGTTCGCATAAGAATTTGAACCGTATTATTATCATGTAAATCAACGAAAAACCTTGAATTTCCTATGAAAATGGGATAATTCAAGGTTTTTTTGCGTGTTGGGGAATAAATTTTGACTTATCGTAAATTATCGCTATTTATGCATGAAATTGGGTAAAAGTTGGGGAGTGAGTTGGGGAATTTCAATTCCCCAACTGTCGTATGAAACTTCGCCTCATTCTTCTGAAATAAGTAGGCGCAGATTGCCTGTTTTATTTTGTTGGGGAGTAGTGTAATTACCCAATATTTACCCAACTTTTGATGTATGATAGCGTAAGATTCCCCAACTTTTCATAAGCTATCGTGGAAAATAATAAATTGAAATATTAAAAAAGAGAGATTATAATGAGGACACAGATTTTCGATTATTTGCATAAAGAACCATTTAGTAGTAAAAAGGGGAATAGAATTGATTTTATATCATGTAACATTATTTAATAAGCCAACACAGGAAATACTGATTCCACGAATACCAGGAGATACTTCTATAGGGGAAGAAGTTAAAACAAATAGAATATGTTTGGCACCAAGTATTATTCAATGTTTGCGTGCATTGGAGATATATAAGTATTTTCAAGAAGATACGCTAGATGTTAAAGTTTATAAGATAGTCGTTGATGAAAATGATGAACAGTTAATTTCATGGGAACAGTTATATTTAAATGGTTTGGTTGATGATGCTGCACTTACACATGAATATTGGTATAAAAGTAAGCTTATTCCAGCAGAATATAATGAATATAGAATTAGTGAATGTGTAAAAAAGAGGTATATTATTATTCCATCAAAAGAGAAAATGCGGATAAAAGAAATCATAGAAACAATGGGAGTATGCTTTGATAGACTGGAGAAATATAATGCATTTCAAATTATGAATGAATGGCTTCCACGACAATCAGAAACATTTCAAGAGCAAGTAAAAAAGAAATTAACACATAAAGTTGAAGAATATACAGAAGGGTCTGCTGAAATTTATAAGAAAATATTTGGAAATATTCCGGAACGTTTTCGTGAAGAAAAAGATTTTCGAGAAATTGAATATCTTGAAAAATGTAAAATAGAATATATTACATAGCCGATTGATTCAAATTGAAAGTCAGTCGGCTTTTTTCATGCTCATTTTTATACATAGCCAGTCTCGTAAAAAGGATTGGCTATTAAATTTTTCAAGGAAGGAGGAAATCATATGACAAAATGTAAAGTAATCGCCCTTGCAAATCAGAAGGGAGGAACAGCCAAGACCACAACAACATTAAATCTGGGAATAGGTCTTGCACATCAGGGACGAAAAGTATTATTGGTCGATGCTGATCCACAGGGAGATTTAACAACTGCATTGGGTTGGATAAATGCAGATAGTCTTCCGATTACATTGGAAACACAAATGAAGAAGATATTACAAGACGAACCGTTTGTGTATAATGAAGGCATTTTGCACCATGAAGAAGGAGTAGACATTATTCCAACCAATATCGAGCTATCGGGCATGGAAATCTCACTAGTAAATGCCATGAGCAGAGAGCAGACTTTAAAGCTGTATCTGTCAGATTTGAAAAAGGATTATGATTATATCCTGATTGATTGTATGCCTAGTTTGGGAATGTTGACTATCAATGCATTAGCTGCCGCAGACAGTGTAATTGTTCCAGTTCAGGCTCATTATCTTCCATTAAAGGGTATGACGCAGTTAATGAAAACAATCGGTAAGGTACAAAGACAGCTAAATCCTAATCTGAAGATTGATGGAGTATTGCTGACACTTGCAGATATGAGGACAAAACTGGCAAGGACAACAGAGGATAGCCTTCGAGAAAATTACGGGAAACATATCCGAATTTTCAAAACGGTTATTCCGGTGGCTATCACAGCGGCAGAAAGCAGTGCAGCAGGACAGAGCATTTATGAGTATGACAAGAATGGAACTGTTGCAAAGGCGTATGCAGAATTTACGAGGGAGGTGATTCAGTGTGGCGAAAAGCAAAGAAATAAACATGAATCTTCCCTCAGCCGATGACCTTTTTACCACGCAGGAAGAAAGAGACCAGAAGAATCAGGAGCATGTAAAAAATATTTCTGTTTATGACATCAGTGATTTTCCGAATCATCCATTTAAAGTAAAAATGGATGACAAAATGATGGAGACCATTGAAAGTATTCGAGAACATGGTGTATTGGTTCCTGCTCTTGTCAGAGAGAAGCCAACAGGTGGGTATGAAATGATTTCTGGACACCGTAGAAAAATGGCAAGTGAACTGGCAGGGTTAGAAAATATACCTTGTATTGTAAGAAATCTCAGTGATGACGAAGCAGTTATTGTCATGGTTGACAGCAATCTTCAAAGGGAAGAAATATTACCATCAGAAAAAGCATTTGCTTACAAAATGAAGTTAGATGTCATGAAAAGACAGGGACAAAGAACTGATTTAACTTCGTCGCCACTGGCGACAAAGTTGAAAGGGAAACGTTCTGATGAATTATTGGGTGAGGAGGTTGGAGAAAGTAAAGACCAAATCAGAAGATATATTCGATTAACCTACTTAATACCGGAAATTCTTGATATGGTCGATAACAAGAAAATTGCCATGCGTCCGGCGGTGGAGCTGTCTTATTTGCCAAAAGAAGAACAGGAGATATTGTACGATACCATGGAATCGGAAGATTGCACTCCAAGTCATGCACAGGCAATCAAAATCCGCAAATTTTCAGCAGAGGGCAGATTGAATGAAGATGTTTTGTTGTCGATTATGGCAGAGGAAAAGCCAAATCAGGTAGAGCAATGGAAAATCCCTAAGAACCGACTGAAGAAATATTTTCCATCGGGGACTTCACAACAAAAAATGGAAGAAACCATTATCAAAGCACTGGAATTATACCGGAAACGGGAAAAAAGCAGGGAACGATAGGCGTTTTGACACCAAGGGAGAAGTCTATCCGTTGGCGGTCAATGAGAAATCAGTCTTTTTCTGTTTCCCCTCCCCACACCCTACCCCTTTGGTTTACCAGCAGATTACCAGCCGAAAAGACAATAAGGAGCCGGGAACATCTTCTCTTTCGGAAGGTCAGAGATTCCCACACCCTGCATGACAGCAGGGAACAAACAGCATAAAGCAACAGCAGACGTTCCAGACGGACGTCTTTTTTGATTGAAAAGAAAGGAATTGTAGAAAATGAAGAATATATGGAAACGAGTGTGTACAGGGATTCTTGCCCTGACCACGATTTTAACTGCATTACCGATCACATCGGTTCAGGCAGCGGAAACACAGTATTGGACGGAATCCTCAGAGAGAGTCGGATATATTGAACATGTGATGAATGATGGAACCATTCATTCTACATTCAATGAAGGTCACATGCGAGTAGAGGGCGAAACCGCCTATTGTGTAGATATTAACACCGGATTTAAAAATGGGTATAAAACCAGGCACGATGCGAGTTCCAGTATGAGTGCTGCACAGATCGAAGATGTGGCATTGTCACTGGAGTATGTAAAGCAGTATAGGGGCAGTCACAGCAACCTGAATGCGAATCAGGGATATCTGTTGGAACAGTGTGTGGTATGGCAGAGATTGAGTGAGTATTTAGGCTGGCAGTGTGATAATGTCAGAGCTGCATATTCTGAGATTTCACAGGATATTCAGAATGAAGTGTATGCAGGAGCGAGAGCATTTGTACAGGCGAACAAAGGTCGGTATAAATGTGGAGGATATATCTATACTGGAGAGGGACAGGATCTCGGACAGTTTTGGGCAGAACTGAATGTCGGAAATGCAAAAGTAAAAAAGACAACCGCAAATGAGATTGTCACAAATGGAAATGCGATGTATTCCATTGCCGGAGCAACCTTTGGCATATTCTCAGACCAGAATTGCAGCAATCAGATTGGAACACTTACAACAAATGAGAATGGTGAGACAAATGAGGTTGAAGTGACTGCAGGGAATGTTTACATCAAAGAGCTTTCTGCACCGAAGGGATATAAGCTGGATACGACAGTACACAGTCTGAAGGTTGAAGCCGGAAAAACAGCCGTATTAAATGTTTCCGATGTTCCGAAAGTGACAGAGACACTGGTAGACCTGTTTAAGATTGATATGGAGACAGGAAAAGCAACCGCACAGGGTAATGCAGCACTGACAGGAGCAGAATTTACCTGGCATTATTATGACGGATTTTATACAAAAGATAACTTACCAGAGAAAGCAACACGTACCTGGGTTACAAAAACGGTGGCAGAAAAGAGCAGTGACGGAAGTATTCATTATGTGACAAAACTGTCAGATGCTTACAAAGTATCGGGAGATGCATTTTACATTCAGAATGAAAAAAGCGTATTACCACTTGGAACACTGACTGTTGAGGAGACAAAAGCACCGGACGGATATTTACTGGACGGAGCTTATATGCAGGCAGGGGACAGCACAGAGCAGATAAAAGGAATGTATCTGACACAGATTACAGAGGACGGAGAGCTTGCAGTCCTTTCCGGAAGCAACCAGTATTCCGTATCAGATCAGGTAATCCGAGGTGGTGTGAAGATTCAGAAACGTGATTTGGAGACAAAAGACACCAAAGCACAGGGAAGTGCCACATTAAAAGATGCAGCATTTGCAATTATTTCACTGAACGAGAATCCGGTTCTGGTAGAAGGAAAACTGTACAAGAAGAATGAGACAGTTAAGATGATTCAGACAGGAATTGACGGAATTGCAACAACGACGGCAGATTTACTTCCGTATGGTAAATACAAAATGGAAGAAACCAAAGCACCGGAAGGTTATCTGACTGACGGGGCAAAAGCGATTGAATTTTCGATTACAGAAAATGGAAAAATCGTGGATTTAACAGACGAAAGTCATTCCATTTACAACCAGATTAAACGTGGAGATCTGGAAGGCGTAAAGATTGGAGCAGGTACACATAAGAGACTTGCGAATGTTCCTTTTAAGATTACGAGTAAAACAACCGGAGAGAGCCATATCGTAGTGACAGATAAAAATGGTCAGTTTTCAACCGCTTCCGATTGGGCGTCTCATAAGAAAAATACAAATGCAGGAAAATCCAGTGAGGACGGTATCTGGTTCGGAACTTCTGAGCCGGACGATAGCAAAGGTGCATTGCTTTATGATACTTATGAGATTGAGGAATTATCTTGTGAATCCAATAAAGGCATGAAGCTGATCCCTGCATTTGAAGTTGTTGTCAGCAGAAATAAAGTGAAAATCGACCTTGGAACACTGACCGATGAGTATGAGAAAGAGATTAGCATTCATACAACCGCAACAGACAAGAAAACGGGCGAAAAGATAATTGTTGCAGGAAAGAAAGTAACGATTGTGGATACAGTTACTCTGGACGGTCTGGAAGAAGGAAGAAAGTACCAGTTAAAAGGCTGGCAGATGCTGAAAGAGGAAAATGCTGAACTGCTCATTGATGGAAAGCGTGTGGAAAGTGATTATACTTTTGTTGCTGACAGCGAGAAAATGAAAGTAGAGATTTCTTATACGTTCGATGCATCAGAACTTGGCGGACAGAATCTGGTTACATTTGAAGAATTATATGACCTGAAGAATCCGGAAGAACCTGTAAAAGTTGCAGAGCATAAGGACATTGACGATGAAGGACAGACGGTCCTGATTACAGAGCGAAAGATTTCGATTCATACCACAGCAACTGATAAGAACGGTAAGAAAGAAATCGAAGCCGGAAAAGATCTGACGATTGTAGATACAGTTACTTTAGATGGATTGGAAATCGGTACAAAGTATAAATTGTCTGGTTGGCAGATGGTTAAGGCAGAAAATGCAAAGCTGATTATTGATGGCAAAGAAGTTACCAATGATTATGAATTTATTGCTGATAAGGAAAACATGGAAGTGCAGGTTGAGTTTACTTTCGACGGCAGCACTCTTGGAGGAAAGCAGCTTGTAACTTTTGAAGAACTGTATGATATGACAAATCCGGAAGAACCGAAAAAGGTAACAGAGCATAAGGATATCAACGATGAAGGACAGACCGTAACCATCAAAGAAGTACCGGAAACACCAACCCCAGAGACACCGGGTACTACTACAAAGACAAGCAATCCTCCAAAAACAGGAGACACCGCAAAAGCAGGATTGTGGCTAGCCATTGCTGCATTGTCTGCAATGGGCGTTGGTGGAGTGGCTATCCATGCAAGAAAAAAGAAGAAAGCACCACTGGCGATTGAAGAAAAGAAAGAAGAAAGCGAGGACGAATAAGGATTACAGGGTGGTGAAATACCACCCTCTTACATAGCGAAACAGGCAAGGAGGACAAAAGAATGGTAGTGAACCAGAAAGCGGTAAAAGTTATCAATAAGATATTTGAAGCAGGAATTACAGAGGAAAAAGATATTTCTGCAATGACCTTGGACGAGATTTTGGAAATTCAAGGGATTACGGTTGCAGAGATTGGAATGATCAATGATTTGCAGAAAGCAATCAAAGCCAATAAAGTGATTACTTTTTTGGGAGGTGGAGCAGTATGAGATATGATGTTATGAATGAGTATTATACGGAAATCCGTTTGTTTGGAAAACCTGCATTATTTAACGATATGCGTTTGGATCAGGAGACAGTTCCGAAAGGGTTATATTTATATGAAGTCAGATATGATGATGAAACGTGGGAACCAGTCCAGATTGCAAAAGGCATTTTAGCGAATCATTTGGGTTCGGTTCTTACACGCGAACGGTTAAAAATACCAGCGAATGGTTATCTTGACCTGGAAGCGAAAACGGACTGGAAATATAAAGATAAGGGGTGCCGGACAGTGCAGGAGTTTTTAGAAAAATATCCAATCAGACAAAAAGAAAGAGAACGATAGGAGGAAGGTACGTGGTAAAGAAATTTGATGTCATTACAAAACTGTATGAGGAAGCAACGCAGGAAGTGACAGAGTCACCGGAAAAGTGGATAGCCTTTCTTCAGTCAGCCAGTAAAAATTACCGATTGCCATTTGATGAACAGCTTTTGATTCATGTGCAGCGTCCAGAAGCAACCGCAGTACTTCCTATGGAAAAATGGAATGAAAAGTTTGGACGGTGGGTAAAACGAGATTCTAAAGGAATTGCTGTATTTGATAAGAGTTCCGATAGATTAAAGTTAAAATATTATTTTGATGTATCCGATACCAGAGAAGGAAAGTATAAGCGTCTGGTGCGTCCGGTCTCTTTGTGGAGTGTGGCAGAAGAACAACAGGAACCAGTAAAAGAAGCCTTGGTAAATACATTTGGCGTGACGGACGGAGACAGAAAAGAGTTTGCGATGGTGATTCTGGAAGCGTCTCTGAATATTGCAGAGGATAACATTGGAGATTATCTTCCGGATATCCTACTTGCGACAAAGGATAGTCCGTTAGAAGAAATTGATGAGTTTAATATCCGGTTGAAAATGAAACAACTGCTTGCAAACAGCATTTCTTATATGCTTTTTTTGCGTTGTGGAATTGAACCGGACATTTATCTGGAGACAAGGGACTTTCAAAATATTCGGGACTTTCATACAAAGGAGTTAGTCAATCTCTTTGGCGTGGCTGCGAGTGATATGTCAGAAATGGCATTAGGAGAAGTTGCGGACACAATACGAAAGTTAAAGATACAGGAACGGAAGCAACGCACATTTGTTGAACAGAAAACAACAGATTATAATGTGGATAACAAACAGGAAATCGCAACAGAAAGGGGACAGGACAATGGCAGCAATCACATACAGCAGACAGGGAGATTATCTCCTGCCGAATCTTACAATTCCAGAGGGCGAGGAAGTTCACCTTGGGAAGTACGCATATCTCCGAAAACAATATCTGATGAAGAATCGGTACGGAATGTATCTGAATCTTCTGACAGCGGGAACATTGAACCAGCATCTGATTCAGACGGAGAAAGAAGCACAGAACAGAATGGAGACACTTATTCAGCAGATGGCAGAGAACGAGGGCGTGACAGAAGAACTGAAAGCCAGAGATCAGATGGAGTGGATCGGGAGAATGAACAATATCCGGCAGAGAGCGCAGGAAATCGTGAGGAACGAAATCCTGGAGAATTAGAAGAAAATAATAGGAGTAGTGACATACTTCCAAGTGAGGAAGAACAACTTCAAATATTAGAAGAGAAGGCAGAGGAAAAATCCCCTGCTTTTTCTTTTTCACAGGAATTGATTGATGAGGTTCTTCAAGACGGTCCGCATTTTGCAGATGGAAAATACGATATCTATTCTTATCTTAAACAGGAACATAGCACATCAGAAAATGTGAAATTCTTGCAGGGTGCATATGGCATAGGTGGAAGAACATTAAATATAAATGGAATAAAACTTGATGAAAACTATGACAGTAAAGGAATAAAACTACGGAAAGGATATGAAGTAGATTCACCAGAAATTTTACTGAAATGGAACGTAGTCGTAAAAAGAGTTGGAGAACTTATTGCTGTTGGAAGGTATCTTTCAGAGCAGGAACAGAAAGAATTTCCAGAGTATGAAAAAAGAAAAATTGCCAGAGGAAGACCTTTGCAGGAAGAATCTGAGCAACAATTAATATCAGACAGAGCTGTAACAGAATCGGAAAACGAATCGGCAGATTATGACATTTCTGAGGATACTGTTGTTACGATAGGAATGAAAGATTATGAAGTTGAGTTCCTGTCAGCAGAGAGAGTGGTACTTCGGGATCAGCAATATCCGATTTTTAGCGAAGAACTATCCAGAGAAGAATTTGACCGTAAGATATGTGAGAATCCGGCAAATGACCATTTGAAAATCAAACGGCCATTGCCGGAATTACCAGCCGAAGAAGAAAAAGAGGCACAGCCGACAGATGTTCCATCAGAAGAAACAGAGACAGAGCTGAGTATTCCGGAGCAGAATTATCAGTTTGTGATGAAGATGGCAGGCGAAGTTTTACGGGGAGAAGTGGATTCCAAAACCTTTGAGGCAGGAGCAGGCTTCATGCCCCTTACGATTGAGCAGGTTGGTGACAACTTTATTGCAATCTCTCATTACTATGAGCAGAATGGAGATGCCATGGCAGATCCGGATATGGAATTTGCTTATGATAATGACAGGAAAACGCTTCAGGCAAGAACTTATCAGCAGGACGCATTACAAAGATACGATGAAGTTTATGGCGATGACGGATATAATGAGGAGCTGGAAGAAGAACTGAATCTATTTGCACATGAGTGGTTCCAGACAATCGAGAAACAGGGATATGTTCCGGTACAGGAAGCAGCGGAATTGGAAGCAGGCGAATTACCAGCCGAAGAAGAAAATACTTTGGAATTAGCCCCTTCCTGGGAACAGGGCGAACCTGCAAAGAAAGCGCAGAGCTACGATTTGTATCCGGAAGTTTCCGGGCAGAACAGACATCAGTATCAGATTATGGAGGAAGTGCCGGAGTATGGCTCAGCCAAAGAAAAGTTCAGGGCAAATATTGCAGCGATTCAACTTCTGAAGAAATGTGAAAACGAACATCGTTATGCAACACCGGAAGAACAGGAAATGCTGGCAAAATATGTTGGTTGGGGCGGTCTTTCAGATGCATTTGATCCAAAGAAATCCGCATGGGCAGCCGAGTATCTGGAATTGCAGACTGTATTAAGTGAAGAAGAATACGAATCTGCAAGAGAATCAACGCTGACAGCGTTCTATACTCCGCCGATTGTAATCAAGAGTATGTATCAGGCACTGGAAAACATGGGACTAAAGAGTGGAAATATTCTGGAACCAAGTTGTGGTGTCGGTAACTTTATCGGTATGAAACCAGAATCTCTTTCGGACTGTAAGATGTATGGTGTGGAATTGGATTCTGTTTCAGGAAGAATTGCTGCACAACTTTATCAGAAATCCAAGATAGCGGTTGAGGGTTATGAGAAAGTAAATCTTCCAGACAGTTTTTTCGATGTTGCAATCGGCAATGTACCGTTTGGGGAGTTTAAAGTATTTGACAGCAGATATGACAGGTACAATTTCTTCATTCACGATTATTTCTTTGCGAAAACATTGGACAAGGTAAGACCGGGCGGTGTGATTGCATTTATTACTTCATCAGGAACCATGGATAAGAAGAATCCATATGTCAGAAGATACCTGGCACAGAGAGCAGAGCTGATCGGTGCAATCCGTCTGCCGAATGATACCTTTACCAAAAACGCAGGAACGAAAGTAACATCGGATATTTTATTCCTTCAGAAGCGTGACCATATGACACTGGAGGAACCGGACTGGGTATATCTGGATTATGATGACAACGGCATTGAACAGAACCGCTATTATGTACAGCACCCGGAAATGATACTGGGAGAAATGGTTATGGAATCCGGTCCGTATGGCATGAGAAGTACTTGCAGACCGTATGAGGGCAGAGAACTGTCAGAACTTCTTTCAGTTGCAGTTGAAGCGTTAAAGGGTACGATTGAAGAAGTAGAAATGGAAGAACTGGTGGAGGAAGAAGACCATACGATTCCTGCAGATCCATCGGTGAGCAATTATTCTTACACATTGGTAGATGGAAAGATTTACTATCGGGAAAACAGTCGTATGAAGCCGGTAACACTTCCGGTGACTGGAGTAAATCGTGTGAAAGGTATGATTGCAATCCGGGATTGTGCAAGAGAACTGATCCGGTATCAGACAGAAGGATATTCTGATGCAGTAATCGAAGGACAACAGAAGGAATTAAACCGTCTGTATGATCTCTTCCGCAGTAAATACGGACTGTTAAATGATCGTGCCAATATGCGTGTATTTGCAGACGATAATAGTTATCCATTGCTGAGTTCACTGGAGATTCTTGCAGAAGACGGAACACTGGAACGGAAAGCGGATATGTTTTCTAAGCGGACAATCAAAGCACATAAGGTAGTGAACAGTGTGGATACTGCCAGTGAAGCATTGTCAATTTCTCTTGCAGAAAAAGCAAAAGTGGATATGCCTTTCATGGCGAAACTGACCGGGAAAACAGAAGAAGAACTGGAACAGGAGTTGTCCGGCGTTGTTTTTCGTTTACCGGAAAGTGATACAGAGAATCCAAAGTATGTTTCCGAAGACGAATATTTGTCAGGGAATGTAAGAGAGAAGTTGAAAGTGGCAGAACTTGCGGCACAGGCAGATGTAAGGTATCAGGTCAATGCAACTGCTTTGCAAAAAGTACAGCCAAAGGATTTAAGTGCTTCAGAAATCAATATCCGACTGGGGACAACGTGGCTTCCGGAGAGTGATGTTGAAGATTTTATGTTCCAGTTATTGAATACGCCCAATTATATGCAGTGGAAAATAAAAGTACATTTTTCTAAATATACGGGAGAATGGCAGGTAGAGGGAAGAAGTCTGGATAAGGGGAATGTAAAGGCAAACAATACCTATGGAACAACAAGAGTCAGTGCGTATCGGATTATTGAAGATACCTTGAATCTAAGAGACGTTCGGATTTACGATTATGTGGAGGACGATGACGGAAAGAAAAAAGCTGTTCTAAATAAGAAAGAAACTGCCATAGCACAGGGAAAACAAGATCTGATCAAGCAGGCATTTCAGGATTGGATTTGGAAAGAACCGGAGCGCAGGCAGAGACTTACTGATTATTACAATGAAAATTTCAATGCAATCCGACCAAGGGAATATGATGGAAGTCATCTGAACTTTTATGGAATGAATCCGGAAATCCGGCTACGGGAACATCAGAAAAATGGTGTTGCAAGAATCCTGTACGGCGGGAACACGCTGCTTGCCTATGTAGTTGGAGCAGGAAAGACGTATACGATGGTTGCGGCTGCAATGGAGAGTAAACGACTGGGACTTTGTCACAAGTCCATGGTTGTTGTACCGAACCACATCATTGAACAGTTTGCAGCCGAGTGGTTACAGCTTTATCCGGCAGCAAATTTACTGGTGGCAACCAAGAAAGACTTTGAAACCAAAAACCGAAAAAGATTCTGTGCCAGAATTGCTACCAGTGATATAGATGCGGTAATTATCGGGCATAGTCAGTTTGAACGTATTCCATTGAGCATTGAACGTCAGCAAAGGACAATCCGCAGTCAGATTGAGGAACTTGTGCAGGGAATTACAGAGGAAAAAGCAAGGAATGGAAACAAATTTACAATCAAGCAGTTGGAAAAGACGAAGAAGTCATTGCTTGTGCGACTGGAAAAACTGAATGACCAGAGTAAAAAAGACCAGGTGATCAACTTTGAAGAATTGGGAATTGACCGCTTATTTGTTGATGAAGCGGATGGATACAAGAATTTGTATCTATATACGAAAATGAGAAATGTAGCAGGCATTGCCCAGACAGAAGCGTTGAAGTCCTCTGATATGTTTATGAAATGCCAGTACCTTGACGAACTGACTGGAGGAAAAGGTGTGGTATTCGCTACAGGAACACCAGTCAGCAACAGTATGGTGGAACTATATACCATGCAGAGATACTTGCAGCATCATACATTGGTGGAGCATAACCTACAGCATTTTGACGCATGGGCATCAACTTTCGGAGAAACAGTGACAGCAATCGAGCTTGCCCCGGAAGGGACAGGCTACCGTCTAAAAACGAGATTCGCAAAGTTTTATAATCTTCCGGAGCTTATGCAGATGTTTCGGGAGGTGGCAGATATTCAGACCGCTGACATGTTGAATCTTCCAGTACCGGAAGTAGAGTACCGGGTTGTATCTGTAAAACCAAGTGAAATGCAGCGTGACATGGTTGCAGAACTGGGAGAACGTGCGGAGCGTGTAAGGGATGGAATGGTCAATGCCACTGAAGATAACATGCTGCTGATTACCAATGACGGAAGAAAACTGGCTCTGGATCAGCGAATGATGAATGAATTGTTACCGGATTATCCAGAGAGTAAAGTCAATGCGTGTGTAGAGGAAGTCTATAACTTCTGGGAGCATGAGCAGGAAAAGAGATTGACGCAGTTGGTATTTTGTGATTTATCTACCCCGAAAACAGATGGAAGTTTCAGTGTTTATAACGATGTAAGGGATAAGTTGATTGCCAAAGGGATTCCGCCGGAGGAGATTGCATTTATTCATGATGCTAATACCGAAGTACGAAAAAAAGAATTATTTTCAAAAGTAAGAAGAGGTGCTGTCCGTATTTTAATGGGCAGCACTTTTAAAATGGGAGCCGGTACGAATGTGCAGGATTTGATTATTGCAAGCCATGACCTGGACTGTCCATGGCGTCCGAGAGACTTGGAGCAGAGAGCAGGACGAACCGTCCGGCAGGGAAACAAAAATCCGAAAGTAGATATTGTCCGTTACGTTACAGAAGGAACTTTCGATGCTTATCTATATCAGATTATAGAGAATAAGCAGAAATTCATCTCTCAAATCATGACCAGTAAAAGTCCGGCAAGGTCAGTGGAGGATATTGATGAAGTGGCACTGTCTTATGCAGAAATCAAAGCCTTAGCAGTTGGAAATCCGTATATAAAAGAGAAGATGGATTTGGATATTCAGGTATCAAAGCTTCAGTTATTGAAACAGAGTTTTCTCAGCCAGAAGTATGAAATGGAAGATAAAGCAGTGCGATATTTCCCAAATGAAATCAAACAGTGCGAACAACGGATTGCGGATTACGAATCAGATATTGCATTGGCAAAGGAAAATACGCCGCCAGACCGGGAGACCTTTCCGGCGATGCAGATTCATGATGTTGTATATACAGAAAAGAAAGAGGCAGGACAGGCAATCATAGAAGCCTGTAAAGCAATGAAGTCAGCAGAAGCGGTGCTGCTTGGAAGGTATCGTGGCTTCCCAATGAAACTATCTTATGATTCTTTTCAAAAGGTATTTATCATTTCCATGTATGGAAAACAAGTATATCATGTACCGCTTGGTTCAGATATTCATGGTAATATTACCCGTCTGGATAATAAGATTCAGGAACTGCCTGACAAGATGTTACGGTGGCAGGACGAGTTAGAAAACCTCAAGGTACAGTTGGAAAATGCCAAAGAGGAAGCACAGAAAGAGTTTCCACAGGAAGAAGAACTGGCAGAAAAGGTAGCAAGGCTTGGAGAATTAAACGTACTTCTGGATATGGATAAGAAAGACCAGGTGCTGTTGGACGATGGAGAAGGAGTGGAGATAGAACCGGAACAAAAGGAAAAAGAGCGTGAGCGGTAAAAGGGATTCAGTCTGCCAGAGAGTTTCTGGCAGATTGAATGTGAAAATCGCACAGTCGTTTTCTCCTGAGAAACTTGTTATAGTTAGCAAAAAAGAACAGGAGGAAGTAGAGCATGAAATCATTATTTTCAGAAAACGATATTGTTTTACCTGAGTGGTTGGGAATTCTATTGGAAAAAGTAGACAGAGATACGGTTCAGGAATTACTTGCAGAACACGAGGAATATCAGACTTTCTGCGCAAAGAGAAAAGAATTGCTGAACCAGTATCCAGTTATAGAAAAATTATTAGATGATAACGGTGAAGTTAGAATATCAGAGCAGGAACATCAGGCAGTATTGGAGTATTTGCAAGTCAGAGATAAAATAGAGAACAAAGAACGCTTGTACCATTATTTGTACGGACATATCCATTGTTATGAATATATGAAAAAGATTGGAGTGATAAAACATGAAAATCAGTGATTTTGATATTTATCACTTACCGCCTTTAATGGGAATGTTTGTAGATTATCTTGAAAATGAATGTGAAAGATTGCTGCAGGAATCGCCACAATTTATTGAGTTGCAGAGAGAAGACCATGCATTACTGGATGAATATCCATTCTTAAATATGATTACCGACAGCAATGGGGTCACGAAAGCATTGGATTTGAATTATGCAGAGACAGAAGCTTTGGCGAAATTTTGTTTAGTGGAAGACGATATAAACTGTTGGAAACGGTTGCAGATGTATTTATTAGGGATTGCACATGCGATGGAGATTATTGAGTTATTGAAGTTGGATTAGTAAAAACATGGAGCTTGTATAGGAGAAGAAACTATGTTAATCTGTTATAAACAAACGGAAGAAAAGGAAGATACGGAAAAAGAAAGAGGTGATACTATGGCAGAGAATACTACAAAAGAATTAGATTTTGACCGGAAGCATGAAGAAGATTTACAGCGTCTGAGGGGACTGAGATTGTTGGACGATGATTTCATGCAAAAAGTATTTGAGGATAAAGCGTGTACAGAATTTTTGCTTCAAATTATTTTAAACAGGACAGATTTGAAAGTATTGCGAGTGAACGGACAGCAGGATATTAAGAATTTGCAGGGACGTTCGGTAAGACTGGACATCTTGGCTGTTGATGCGAATAACAGAGTGTACAATATCGAGATACAAAGAAGTGATAAGGGTGCCGGAGTGAAAAGAGCAAGATATAACAGCAGCCTTATCGACGCAAATGTGACAGAGCCTGGTGAAAAATATGAAAATTTGTGTGAATCCTATGTTATTTTTATTACAGAAAATGATATAATGAAAGCGGGATTACCAATCTATCATATTGACAGAACGGTAAAAGAAACAGGCGAATTATTTGGCGATGAATCACATATTATATATGTGAACTCACAAATTAAAGACGAATCCGCATTAGGAATGTTGATGCATGATTTTTCCTGTACCGATGCCAAGGATATGAAATATAAAATCTTGGCAGATCGAGTCCGATATTTCAAAGAAGATGAGAAAGGAGTTGCGACTATGTGCAAAGCGATGGAAGAAATGCGAAAAGAAGAATTGATAGAAGTAGCAGAGCGTTTGTTGAAATTAAAAAAATTGTCATATGAAGAAATTGCAGAAATAGCAAAACTGACAGTAGAAGAAGTCAAAGCTCTGGACGAGAAAGAAATTGCTTAGCATGAAAATGCTACATAACCGGGTGGTTTTCTGAATGGGAAATTATCCGGTTATTTTAGTATTTATAAAGGCTTTGGTACAACTATAAATATTGGCGGTATTAAAAAAATATGGTAAAATAATATATCATATGTTGTCAAAATTTAGGAGGCGAAGTAATGCCGTCAATAAGTAAATCAATCATAGTTAATGTAGAGGCAAAATATATAGAACAATATTTGAATAAAAAAGGATTTATTCGTTCAGAGGAAGAGGCAGGGCAAGAGTTAAAGTATTGGATAGATAATTTGCTTAGTGCTGGGAAAATAAATATTGAGGATTTTGAAGAGTTTTTATTCGAAGAATTGTTTTGGGGAAAAAGAAAAACGATTCATATATATAAACTTGATAAAGTGAAAGGATATAAATATCCAGAGGACTGGGAAAATGCATTAAATGAATATTACAATATAAATTCAATAAATTTTTGTGATATATTAGGGAGAATTCCAAATACAACTGAACCGAGGAAAATAGTAGCTGTACAATCAGAAGAAAATCAAAAAGGTGAGTTGACTAGAATCAGATTGCTTTTTGCATGTTTTATACAGTTAAACGGAGAAAGAGGATATAAAGACTCGGTTGCATATATCCCGGTTGAATTAGATTTTGAAAGAAAAATTATGTTAGTCAAAGCATGGACAAGACAACATATTGCACATGAAGAACATAAAGCAGAAAATCTTCTAATTCATATAAAAAAACTAATGTGTATAGAGTTTAAAGTTGAAGTAAAAAACTTTATGTCCAAGCATAAAAAAGCCCTTTTTCTTATGAGTAAAAATCTTATAGATGAAGCATATTCACATGTTCCAGCGTATAATAAAATCGATTATTTGGTTAAGGATATAAAAGATTTTGAAATAGAGATAGTTAATGCCTTACCTCTTAAAAATGTGAATGGAGATGGAAATGGTAATTATTTATTAGACAAGGGAGTTATGAACTTTGAAGCTGAAATAAGAAATGCATTAGAATGTTTGGCAATTAGTGATTACTTTTATAATAAAAATTTTGATGAAATTTGGAATTTGGGATTAGAGGCAGTTGTTGCAAGAGTGAAGTTTAATGATGAAGAAAAAGTCTTAACTTCACTAAGTGGAGAAAATACGTCAACACCTATTTTTTGTACAAAAACATTTATGGCATTAAAAAATAGGATGGAAGAAAGAAAACAAATAGAAATTTTATGGGTTACAATGGAACGAAAGAGAGGAAATCTAAATCTGAAATTTGATGCTTCCAATACAGAACATTTGGAAATATTGATAAGGTATGGTATTCGTTTTAACGAAAGAGATATGAATTCAGCTTTAGAAATATATGAAAAGTATGAAGAAAAACTTAGTCAACAAATTGCAGAGCATTGTGAAATCGCGGTCGGTCAATAGTTTAGGGAATATTTATCCAGACGAAATTAGTGAATGGCTAGGAGTGTCTAACCATGAATGCCAAGAATTTATAAAGGAACTTCATGATCAGAGAATGATAACATTTAAATACAGAATAAAATGTGATTGTGGTGAAGTATGTACAATATATGAAAGAAAATTACTTCGGGATCATATCGTGAACTGTGAAATATGTGGCAAAGAATTTTCGATAAGTGATATAAACGAAAATACAAATATTTTATATGAAATTGATAAGGAAGAACTGCTTGGACTAAATGATGAAAGTGTAGATTTTAAAATACTACCGGATATAGAAAGGAAAGTTGTTCCGATGGTAAAAAAACAGGAGGGAAGAGAAATGGAAATTTTTATGGGAAGTTCATCAGAAGCAACTGATTTTATGGAGGAAATAGCAGTAAAGTTGGAAGAATTAGATACACAGCCGTTATTATGGAATGAAACGGGAAAAGGTATATTTATACCAGGAACGAGTACGATAGATGCATTGATTGCAATTACTAAAAGAGTTGAAGCGGCTGTTTTTATATTTAATGCTGATGATAAAATTTGGAATACAAAATCGTCTTTAGAAACATCAAATGCAGTAAGAGATAACGTATTATTTGAGTATGGGTTATTTATGGGAGCATTGGGAAAAGAAAGAGTATGCTTTGTATGTAAAGATCAACCCAAAGTGGCATCAGACTTGAAGGGAATTACCTATATTGATGGAAATGAATCTCTGACGAAAATAAAATTAAAATTAAAAGATTGGGTTAACGCAATTTAAAATTAAACTATTTACATAGCCAGATGAATCAAAATTGGGGAATCGTCTGGCTATTTTTATGCCCGGATATTTAAAATATCAATTCAGGGCAGGAAAGGAGAGGAGCTTATGCCATATGTACCACCTCAGGTTGTGCAGGAAGTGAAACGAATGGACTTGTTGACTTATCTGAAAAATTATGAACCGTATGAGTTGGTTCACTTTTCCGGTAACACCTATACCACCAGAACGCATGACAGCCTGAAGATATCGAATGGTAAATGGATGTGGTGGAGCAGAGGAATTGGTGGCAGGTCAGCACTGGATTATCTGATTAAAGTAAAAGATTACAGCTTTTTGGAGGCGGTTGAATTGCTTGCAGGACAGGCAAATATTCAACCGCCTCTTTCTGTATCCGAGCAGCTTCCAGTGGAAAAACATCTGCTGTTACCAAAAGAAAATCGGTATCACACAAATGTGTTCAGTTACCTTACCGGGCGTGGAATTGATGAAGAAATTGTTCAATTCTGTATAGAGACTGGACGGATTTATGAAAGTGCATATCATCATAATGCAGTTTTTGTTGGTATGGATCAACAGGGAAAACCACAATATGCAGCACTTCGTGGAATCAATACAGATTTTATCGGAGAAGCAAATGGAAGTGATAAGAATTATTCTTTTTTAATTCCGGCAGAGAAAATGAGTGATAAAGTGCATGTGTTTGAATCGGCTATTGACCTGTTATCTTATGCAACGATGCAGAAATTGGACGGGAAAGAGTGGCGGACGGAGCATTTATTGTCGTTGGCGGGTGTGTATCAACCTGCAAAAGAGATAGAAAGAAGCAAAGTCCCAGTGGCATTGACACGATTTTTGAAGGAACATTCGGATGTAAAAGAGATTGTATTACATTTGGATAATGACCGTACCGGAAGACTTGCAACAAAAGCAATCCAAACAGTTGTACCCGAAAAATATCGTGTGAAAGACCAACCACCAACGAAAGGCAAGGACTGTAATGATATGTTGTGCCTGAGATTACAGCTTGAATTAACAAGGCGGGAGAAGGCAAAAAACCAGAAAAGCAGCCGTCTACGGGAGCGTTGAGCAGGAAGAGAGGAGACAAAAGCACATGAAAATAGTGAAGTACGATTTGTCACTGGTTCATAAAAAAGAGTTGATTTTAACGATGGAAGATAATGTGGACAGCGAAGATCTGTTGAAGATTTTTCTGGAAACACAGGTGAAAGAAGAAAAAGAGCAGGACGGATTGCTTGGAATTATTGCTGAAAAGGTATCGGAAGAAAGCTGTACGGAGCAGTGTGAAAACTGTCAAAAATATTGTCCGGCGAGTGAAGAATGTATGGCAACTGATGAAAATACACGCTGTACAGAGTGCGAATATTTTTGCAAAACCTGCGGGCAGTGTGAATTGAAAGAATAAAAAAGCATTTGCTTTTCGGACAGTAAATTCTCTGATACCTGGAGCAACGAGACGGGGCAGAAGAATACACAATACCAGCAAGCAACGCCTTTGGATTGCCACACAGATTTCCTGTCTGTCAGTCCTCCGGCAGCTTGTCAGGGAGAATCCCTGAAACCCTTAAAAATTAAAAGATGGAGAAACAGGAGATATGAAGAAAATGATTTTATTTGTTGCAGGAATATTTATCGGAAGTGCAGTCGGTGTAATTGCAATGTGCATTTTACAGGTAAACAGAAAGTAAGCAAAGGAGATGGAGCGGTGAGAAAACGTAATGTAGCAATTCTTTTTCGGTTGAACAAAAAGGAAGCCGAGGCATTGGATAAGAAAGTAAAGAAAAGCGGACTGAACCGAGAAGCGTACCTGAGACAGTTGATTTCCGGTGTTGTTCCAAGAGACGCACCGCCACCAGATTATTATTCCATGATGCGGGAACTTCATAAGATTGGAAATAACTTAAATCAGATTGCACAGAAAGCACATGTGTTAAATGTGATAGATGTGCAGCGTTACGATCAGGAAGTGTGGAAGTTCAATGAAGCGGTCCGTAAGATTACAGAAACAGTAATACTTCCGGAGAAAAACGAATCATGGCAGTGACATCAATCTGGAGCATCAAAGGTTGGATTGGAAAAGTAATCAATTATGCGGAAAATCCAGATAAGACCAAAGAACAGACGAGCCAAGAACTGATTTCAGAAAGTGAAACCGGGCAATTACAAGGACTTAATGATGTGATTACCTATGCGGTGAATGCAGAAAAGACCAGACTGAGACAATCTAAATCAATGGAAATGGAAGTTGTCGGAGAATCGGAAGAACTGATGGAACAGTATGTATCGGGACTTAATTGTGCACCGACAACCGCCAGAGAAGAAATGATTGCAGTCAAAAAGCGTTTTGGAAAGGAGGACGGAATTGTTGCGTTTCATGGATACCAGTCTTTTGCACCGGGAGAATGTAGTCCGGCAATGGCACATGAGATTGGAAAGAAGATGGCAGAAGAATTGTGGGGCAGTCAGTATCAGGTATTGATCGCAACCCATTTGGATAAGGCGAACCATCTGCACAATCATTTTGTAGTGAACGCAATTTCATTTCTTGACGGGAAAAGATACCACAGAACAAATCAGGATTACCGGGATATGCGAATAGTGTCGGACCGTTTATGTAAAGAATATCAGCTATCGGTTGTGCAGAAGCCGGAGCAGGGAAAAGGAAAACATTATGCCGAATGGCAGGCGGAACAGCAAGGGAAGCCGAGTTATCACAGCATGGTAAAAGCAGATATTGACAAGGCAATCCGAAAAGCGAGGACTGAAAAACAGTTCTTTTTTTATTTGCGGGAAAAAGGATATTCTTTTAAATTCGGGAAAGACATTACCATTCGTCCGGAAGGGCGGGAGCGTGGTCTGAAGTTAAAGAGGAATTTTGGAGACAATTATTCACTGGAAGCGATCCGGGTTCGGATTCTGGAAGAAAATGAATTACCTGCCGAGAAGAAACTTTCAGTTCGTAAGACTTACCGGATTCGTGTATCCGGCAACTTCAAGCAGACAAGAAAAATCGGAGGACTTCGGGGACTGTATCTGCATTACTGTTATCTTTTGGGAATCCTGCCGAAAAACCGTACGCTAATGTCTACCAAACAGGTGCATGTATTGTTCTGGGAAGATTTATTAAAACTGAATACCATTTCCAAAGAGACGAAGCTGCTCTGCCACTATCACATTGATACTGCGGAGCAGCTTTTTTCGTTGAAAGACCGTTTGCAGAAACAAATGGAGCAGTGTGTGGAGGAGCGGAAGCACTTGCGTTATAAGATTCGGGCAAACAGACCGGAAGAAGAAATACAGGAGCTGAAAGAACAGATCAAAGGTCTGACGGAAGAAATTGGAACGCTCAGAAAGGAGGTGGTGCTTTGCGATGGGATTGCCGCACGTTCCAAGGTGATTGAAGAAAAATTTAAGATGGTGCGGGAAGAAAAAGAGAAGAAGGAGGAACAAAGCCATGAACACATCAGGCGAAGCCGCTGACCAGGTGGTACGAATGTCTCTGGAAGTCGGTGAAGCTGCATTGAAAATCAGCGGTACAGGTGCGAAGCATCTGGCAGTGATGTTGTATGCAGTCTTAAAAGAGAAGAAAAAGACAAAAGGCAGGGCAAGACTTGAGACACTGGTCAAATCGGGTAGACCACTGACGGTGTTTTCAGTGAAAGAAAGTGACCTGAAGCAGTTTGTGCAGGAAGCAAAACGATATGGCGTGTTGTATTGTGCAGTCCGAAATCCTAAAGGAAGCAGTGACGGACTGGTAGATGTGATTGTAAAGGAAGAAGATGCACCAAGAATCAACCGTATCGTAGACAGATTCCAGTTCGCATCTGTTACAGAAGCGGCGAAGATTAAGACGGAAATTGAACGGACACGTGCAGAAAAAGCGAAAGCCGGAAAATCGGAGAAGCAGGAAAAGAAACCGGAAAAGGTACAGACTCAGCAGGAAAAACAGGGACAGGCGGAGCCGGAGAAAGATTATCCACAGAAATCCAAGGAGGATCAGCTTATGGACGAGTTGTTTGGAGAGCCGGTGAAGAAAGAGGGTAAGGAGCAAAACCCCTCTTTGGCAAAGACGACCAAATCCCGTCTGTCCGAGCCTACCTCAAAGAAGCAAGAGAAAACCGCAGAGGGTACTTCTAAGTTATACGCTCCAGAGAAACCATCGGTCAGAAAAGAACTTCGGGAGATACAGAATGCAAGGAAGAAAGAAGCGGAGCGGCGTGAGCATAGAAATGATCCGGTGAGAAATCAGGGCAATAAAGATCGGAATCAGATTCGCCACCAACAGCCACAACAGAAACGAAAACCAAGAAAAGGGAAAGAGAGGTAAATTTTATGGATAACAGTTTTGACTCTTTATTAAATGTATCTGCCGTACCACAGGACGATAAGGTACAGGCATTTATCGCAGAGAGTAAGAATAACCGGAATCGTTGCTATGAGTTGTCAGAACAGGTAACCGCACAGGTAGCGACAGACGGTCAGATGTTCCAGAAATATCTGGACGTGCAGAGTACCTTTGACCGTTATACGGCAAATAATGCACTTCTGATTCTTGCACAGAGACCAGATGCACAGAGATTAGGGGATTATGGATATTGGAGAGACCATGGAACTTATGTAAAACGTATGGAGCGTCAAAATCCAATTTTAATCATGGAGCCGGGAAAGACTTATGAACGTGAAGACGGTTCGATAGGAACGTATTACAATGCGAAAAAGTTGTATGATATTTCCCAGACAACGATGACGGATAAGACGGCAAAAGAAAATCAGTATGATGAGAGAAGCCTGATCCGGGCATTAGTGAGCAATCCTCCGGCAAATATTGTTGCAGCAGAGCCTGATCAGATGCCTGATGAAAAGGGGGCATATTTTGAACCGGAAGAAAAATGCATCTATGTAAGAAAGGGCATGGACGCACAGGAAATTTTTCAGAGCCTTGTGTCGGAACTGGTATTTGCAGGATATGCAGGAGGCAATCCGGACTATGACAGGAGTGAAGATGCGTTCCACGCATATTGTGCGTCCTATATGTTGTCTAAAAAGTATGGAATGGATATCAGCCAGTTTGATTTTACCCATGCACCGGAGTTTTTTGAAAATATGGAACCGCAGGAGGTAAGAGGAGAACTTTCCAAAGCGAGAGATGCAGCCAATGCAATTTCCGGAAGAATGGCGAAAGTGTTGGAACAGGATAAAAATCTGAACCAGCGTCAGCAGGGAAGAGCAGAGAATGGTCAGAAAGAATCTGAAGCAAAAACAGGCGAACAGAAAACACAGGAGCATGACCGTGGTATGGCACGCTAAGAACATCCGGGAAAGGAGAAAACAAAATGAGCAGTGATACGATTACGTTAGAACTGGATAAATATGAGAGTGGCGTAGTGTTCCATTCCCTGAAGGACAAGCGGAATCAGATGCTGAAAGAGGGAAAAGATACGGAGCTTGTCGATGATGTCCTGATGAAAGTCATTGAGAAGATTGAAGTGCCGCCGGAGAAGGAAAAGCGAGGGCGCAGAAGCCATGAAGAACGATGATGAGCAGAGTAGTCTGATACTGGCGGTAATTGGAATTATCCCAGTTATCTGGTTTGCGTTACTTGTCGCACCTTATCTTTCGTCTGGTCTTATGGGAATTCTGGAAGGAGTTCCTAAAGCAATGAACCACCCGTTTTCGATTCAGTTATGTGGGGACAGTGTAAAAACTGTCCTTATTTTTTTGCTGTCTTACGGTATGGGAATCGGGATTTATCTTTCTACCAGAAAACATTACCGACGAGGTGAAGAACATGGCTCTGCAAAATGGGGAAATGTGAAGAAAATCAACCGCAGATACAGGGAGAAGCGATTTACAAAAAATAAGCTTTTGACCATGCATGTGCAGATCAGTTATAACATGAGAAAGCATTTGCGAAATGTATTGACGGTTGTGATTGGTGGTTCTGGTTCAGGAAAGACCAGATTTTTTGCGAAACCGAATCTGATGCAGGCGAATACCTCTTTTGTGGTGCTTGATCCAAAAGGAGAGAACTTGCGGGATACCGGGTATCTTCTGGAAGAAAAAGGTTATGAAGTAAGAGTGCTTGACCTGATCAACATGGAAAAGAGCCATTGCTATAACCCATTTGTATATCTGAAGGACGATAACGATGTGCAGAGACTGGTAACGAACCTGTTCAAAGCAACTACACCAAAAGGCAGTCAGTCCAATGATCCGTTCTGGGATACCGCAGCTTCCATGTTGCTGTTGGCATTGATTTTTTATTTACGGTATGAAGCACCAGAGGAGGAGCAGAATTTCCCGATGGTAATGGAAATGTTACGTGCCGGAGAAGTCAGAGAGGACGATGACCAGTACCAGTCACCGCTTGATGAATTGTTTGAACGGTTGGAAATGAAGAACCCGGAACATATCGCAGTAAAGTATTACAAAGATTACCACTCTGGTAGTGCCAAGACATTAAAATCCATTCAAATCACATTAGCCGCAAGACTTGAGAAATTCAACTTATCCAGTCTGGCAGCACTGACCGCAACGGACGATTTAGACCTGCCATCACTGGGAGAGCGAAAAGTGGCTTTATTTGCGTTAATCCCGGACAACGACACCAGTTATAACTTTCTGGTGTCGATTTTGTATACCCAGTTATTTCAGCAGTTGTTCTATCTGGCAGATCATAAATATGGAGGGAGACTTCCGGTTCATGTGCATTTCCTCATGGACGAATTTGCAAATGTTTCACTGCCGGATGACTTCGATAAGATTCTGTCCGTTATGCGTTCCAGAGAAGTGTCAGTCAGTATTATTTTGCAGAATCTGGCACAGTTAAAGGCATTGTTCGAAAAGCAGTGGGAAAGCATTATGGGAAACTGTGACGAATTTTTATATTTGGGTGGCAACGAGCAGGGGACGCATAAATATGTCAGCGAACTTCTGGGAAAGGCAACGATTGACACGAACACCTATGGAAAGTCAACGGGACATTCCGGGAATTATTCCACCAATTATCAGAATACAGGGCGGGAGCTGATGACACCCGATGAAGTTCGCATGTTAGATAACCGATATGCGATTCTTTTTATTCGTGGAGAAAGACCAATTTTAGACGAGAAATTTGATATTTTAAAGCACCCCAATGTAGGGTTTACGACAGATGGAAATGGAAAGCCATATCTGCATGGAGCAGTTGACCGGGCAGTGGCAAGTATCTCACTGGGAGACAGCTTAGAAGGAGAACTCACAGACGATGCACTGGAATCGGAAGATTACGAATTATTATCTGATGAAGATCTGGAAGAAATTATCCAGAAATATGTGTAAATCCAAGAAAAATATATAGGAGGCAATCAAAAAATGAAATTAGATATGCGAAAGAAGCAGGAGAAGAAAGAAACAACAAAAGTAACGAAAAAGCTGCTAATGACAGCAAAAATGAAATGTGCCATGGCAGTGTATATGGCAATGGTACTGATTATGACAGCAGGAGCAAGTACCGTATTTGCAGCAGACGATCCACTGACCGTTATCAATAATCTGTCCACGTTTATTTTTGGACTGATTCGTGCCATCGGAATGATTTTGTTGGGATTTGGAATTGTGCAGGTCGGTTTATCACTGAAATCTCATGATCCAAGCCAGAGAGCGAATGGATTCCTGACACTTGCAGGCGGTGTCATTATTACATTTGCAAAAGAAATCCTGAATCTGATTACTGGTTAAGAAGAATAGAAAACAAGAAAAAGAAAATGGGACGGTGCAGGCCCGAAAGGAGCCGCACCGCCCAAGCTAAGACAGGAGGTGTTTAGAACGTGTCAGATAACTGGGTAGTACAGAACTTGCAAAATGCTTTGGATACCTGGAATAGTAAACTTGCGGAAATCTGGCAGATACTCACACAGTCACCAGAAAACTTTAAGGGTGGCGGTATCTGGCAGGTGATTGTGCAGATTCATGGAGCGTTGCAGGCAATCGGCTATGCTTTGTTAGTGCTTTTCTTTGTAGTCGGAGTGGTCAAGACTTGTGGAAGTTTTACAGAGGTAAAAAGACCGGAACATGCATTGAAAATTTTTATCCGTTTTGCGATTGCAAAAGGCGTAGTCACGTATGGACTGGAGCTGATGATGGCATTATTTAACATCATACAAGGAGTGACCAGTACGATTATGCAGACCGCAGGATTTGGAAGTACGGAAGATACCGTTTTACCGGACGAAATCATAGAAGCTGTAGAAGATTGTGGATTTTTTGAAAGTATTCCTCTATGGGCGGTGACGTTGATCGGTGGACTTTTTATTACAGTTCTGAGCTTCATTATGATTATGAGTGTATATGGAAGATTTTTTCGATTATACCTATATACAGCAATTGCACCGATTCCGTTATCTTCCTTTGCAGGAGAGCCGAGCCAAAATATTGGAAGAAGTTTCTTGAAATCCTATGCAGCAGTGTGTTTGGAGGGAGCAATCGTGGTGCTTGCCTGCATTATATTTTCATTGTTTGCATCATCACCGCCAGTAGTCGATTCGGACGCAGCTGCAGTGACTATGGTGTGGAGCTATATTGGAGAATTGATTTTCAATATGCTTGTACTGGTCGGGGCAGTGAAAATGTCAGACCGAGTAGTACGGGAAATGATGGGATTGTAAAAAGGACGCCCGAAAGCGTCCTTAAAAATCATTCTACAATATCTCCGCTATTGTTATACCGCATATTTCCATGAGAATCGAAATGAACAGAATCTAAAGGGATCCCTCTTTGTCTGGCACGAGAAATCTGGAAGGACATATCGTCTTTCATAGCTTTGTAATATTGATGTTCCTGCCACTTGCGTCGCAGAGCAGAAATCCAACTGAGAACAGAAAAGGCAGTCAGCAGATAGAGGATTGCAAATGCAAGTTTCGCATGGCTTGCTGCCCATGGATTCAGAATCGTGGAAACAGCAAGGAAGTATAACAGTGGTAAGGTCAGATTTAATCTGGCAGCAATCCGAAACAGCAGAGAAATCAGGAATAGAGCAACGGTAACAATAAGTGAAATCATAACAGTGATTGGCATAGGTCAGTCCCCCTTTCATTTACCCAAAGTGTAACAGAACAGGAAAAATATAACAAATGTGCGATTTGGAGGTGTATCGTTTTGGAAGTAAAAATTAACAAGGAAATCAGGGATTACACGGAAGCAATCTTTTTCGGATTGTCCCTAAGACAGTTTATCTTTTCAGGATTAGCCTGCGGGATTGCCGTTGGGCTTTATTTTTTGCTTCACCCATACATGAGTATGGAAACAGTGAGTTGGATTTGTGTACTGGGAGCTGCTCCATGTGTAGTGTTCGGGTTTGTAAAATATCATGGAATGACAGCGGAGCAGTTTATCTGGGCATGGATTAAATCGGAAATCCTGATGCCGAAAAAACTGGTGTTCCGGTCAGAAAATCTTTATTTTGATGCAGTAGAACCAGTCATTAAAAAATATGAGAAAGAAAGTCTGAAGAAGGAGGGACGCAAGAAAAATGATAAAAACGCTGAGTAATATCTTCAAGCAGGATAAAGAAAAATTTGTAATTCCAAGAAGCGTACAGCAGGTAATTCCCATCGAGACCATCTGGTCTGACGGGATATTTAAAATCGGGAGAAATAAATTTGCACGTACTTATAAATTTACGGATATCAACTATGCGGTGGCAAGCAAAGTAGATAAGGAAACCATGTTCCTGGAATATATGGATTTATTAAATTCGTTCGATTGCGGTGGAACAACAAAAATAACGATCAATAATCGCCGCTTGAATAAAGTGGATTTTGAAAAAGCAATTCTGATTCCGATGCAGGAGGACGGATTGGATTTATACCGGAAAGAGTATAACAACATGCTTTTAGATAAGGCAACCAGTTCCAACAGCATGGTGCAGGAAAAATATGTGACAGTATCCTGCTATAAGAAAACGATCGAAGAAGCGAGAACGTATTTTGCACGAGTGACAACAGAGCTGAACAGTCATTTGGCAAGACTTGGCTCCAAATGTGCAGAGGTAAATGGAGAAGATAAGTTACGGATTCTGCATGATTTTTACCGTACAGGAGAAGAATCTGGTTTCCATTTTGATATTCAGGAGAATATGAGAAAAGGACACAGCTTCAAAGATTATATCTGCCCGGATACTTTTGAGTTTGAAAAAGATTATTTCCGCATGGGAGAGCGTTACGGAAGGGTACTCTTTCTTCGGGAGTATGCTTCTTACATTAAAGACGATATGATAGCAGAACTGACCGACATGAATCGAAATCTGATGTTGAGCATTGATGTGATTCCTGTTCCTACTGATGAAGCAGTGCAGGAAGTGGAAAAACGTCTGCTTGGTGTGGAGACAAATATCACAAACTGGCAGAGACGGCAGAATGCCAACAATAACTTTTCCGCAGTGATTCCTTATGACTTGGAACAGCAGAGAAAAGAAAGTAAAGAGTTCATGGACGATCTGACTACACGTGACCAGCGTATGATGTTCGGTGTACTGACTATGGTGCATACTGCAGAATCGAAAAAGCAGCTTGACGCAGATACGGAAACACTTCTGACCATTGGACGGAAAAAGTTATGCCAGTTTTCAGTTTTGAAATTTCAGCAAATGGACGGACTAAATACAGCACTTCCCATCGGACACCGAAAGATTCCGGCAGTCCGCACGCTGACATCGGAGAGCGTGGCAGTGTTGATGCCATTCCGGGTGCAGGAGATTATGGACGCAGGCGGCATCTATTGTGGAGAAAATGCAATCTCTCATAACTTAATCATGTGCAATAAAGAAAAACTCCTGAACCCGAACTCATTCCTTTTAGGTGTGCCGGGAAGTGGAAAATCCTTTAATGCAAAAATGCAGATTGTATTCCTGGCACTGGCAACGCAGGACGATATTCTGATTTGTGATCCAGAGCGAGAGTATGCATCATTAGTTGAAGCAATGGGCGGAGAAGTGGTTCGCATTGCTGCAGGAAGCAGGGACCATATCAATGCAATGGATATGGTAGACGGATATGGAGATGGCGGTGATCCGGTAATTGAGAAGTCACAGTTTATCTTATCTTTGTTTGAGCAGTTGGATAAAAAAGGGATCAATGCGAAGGAACGTTCCATTATTGACCGATGTGTAGGGGAGGTCTATGAGGAATATCAGCATGGCGGAGCAGTGCCGACTTTACGGGTGTTGCGTGAAAAGTTTCTGGAACAGGAAGAACCGGAAGCACAGGATTTGGCACTGGTATCAGAATTATTTACAAATGGAAGTCTGGACGCATTTGCACATGAAAGTAATGTTGATGTGAATAACCGTATCATGGTATACGACATTCTGGATTTAGGAAAGCAGCTAAAGACCATGGGACTTCTGGTTATTACTGATGCAATGCTGAACCGGGTAACAGAGAACTGGAAACAGGGAAAGCGAACTCATATTTTCTTAGACGAGTTTCATGTAGTATTTGAAAATGAGTATTCCGGAGCATTTTTTAACTCTGCATGGCGAAGATTTCGTAAGCGTAATGCATTTCCGACAGCAATTACCCAGAACGTGGAATATCTGTTAGATTCTGTTCTTGCAAGTACGATGATTTCCAACAGTGAGTATATCGTGATGCTTAATCAGGCAGAGCCGGACAGAGCAAAGTTGGCAACACTTCTGAATATCTCCACTGAGCAAATGGGATATATCACAAATGCAGATGCCGGTTGCGGTTTGGTGAAATACGGAAGTTCACTTGTACCGTTCGTCAATAGATTCCCGACCAATACAAGGTTGTATAAGCTGATGACCACAAAGCCGGGAGAGGACAGTATCAACCGGGGAAGAATGTAAAACTAAAAATATTTTGAATAATGAAAAGCAACGCACTGGAAATCGTCACAATTTGTGGCGCTTTTTTAGTGCCGGAAAAGGAGGCAACTATGTCAGAAATCAGATTTTCATCAAAGGAACACGAAAAGTTTTTTTATCAGATGTTAGCAAAATGCGGAAAGCACGACAGTTATTACAGTTCATTTTTTTATTGTGTGGGAATTTCTGAAGATACCAGAAATCATGTTGATCGCATGTTTGATTTTAAGGAGCGTTTGATTAAACCGGAAGCACTGCATGAAGGGTGGCAAACAGGCGGATCGGCACGATTGACGAGACTGGCTTTTAACTTATGGAATGGATATGTGGAGAAGGGAGAAGAAAGTTTGTCTACTCCATACGAGATGTTTGATTGTGGTTATGCACCATATTTCTATGAAGCAATCCGCATAAAGTACCCGGAATACTGTCGGGAGTTGCCACAGGTGAGCAAAAAAGAAACCAATCATGAACGCTAGATAAAAATTCAAATGGAGGAAAGCGATGGATCGTAAGATAAAAACACGCCAAGTCCATAAGGATATTAAAGTATTAGATAAGACGGTTACAGTGACAGACCATATTAAGCAGTCTTATGTCAGAACAAAAGAAACTGTCATGCAATCGACGGAGAAATCCAGTGATAGAGAGAATAATCCGGTAGGTTATGCAGAAGATGTGGCCAGCGAGTATGCTGACCACATTTTTCACGAAACAGGGCATCAGGTACGCAGACAGGCAGGAAAGATTATTGAACGGAGGAAAGAGAAAACTTCTGTTTCTTCGCCTGTCGAAGAAACAGTTTACCAGCCGAAAGAACAAATCCGACCAGTACCGTCTTCAGGCGGAGAAACGGCACAGAAGCAGGGAAAAGAACTTGCTGTCAAAAAAATCAAGACCATTGAACGGGATAAAAGAACCATCAAGACCGGGAGAGCATCGGAACAGGTTGTAAAGAATACCGGAAAAGGTATTATCAAGACTTCTGAAAAAGCGGTCAAGACTGCAGAACAAACGGCAAAGACCAGTATCAAAACATCGGAGCAGACAGCAAATGCTTATGTCCAGGCAATGCATTATTCCATGAAAAAGGCAGAAAAAGCAGTGCAGACAGCAAGACAGACAGCACGAGATACCACGATTGCAGTGAAAAAGACAGCAAAAGCGGTAACACATGCGATAAAAGCGTTGATTGAAGCTACAAAAGCATTACTGAGTGCATTGACTGCAGGCGGTTGGATTGCGGTTATGATTTTGATTATCGTCATTTTATTTGGTGGATTTCTATGCATGACAGGTGGGGATAATTCCAGTACGGTTTCTTCGGTTAGTGCAGAAGTAGAAGCATACGAACCACTAATCCGTCAGTATGCAAAGCAATATGGCATTGGAGAGTATGTGGAACTAATCAAAGCCATTATGATGCAGGAATCAGGTGGGAGAGGACTTGACCCGATGCAGTGTTCAGAAGGGAGCTTTAATACAAAATATCCCAGACAGCCAAATGGAATCACAGATCCAGAGTATTCGATTTCTTGTGGTGTGCAGGAAATAAAAAGCTGTCTGGAACGTGCAGGGGTAAAAAATCCTCTGGATATGGAAAATATTAAACTGGCATTGCAAAGTTACAACTATGGAAATGGATATCTGGAATGGGCGAAAGCCAGAGGTGGATATACCCTTGCAAATGCAGCAGAATTTTCTGATATGATGGCACAGAGAATGGGGTGGAGCAGTTATGGGGACAAGCAGTATGTACCGCATGTGCTTCAGTATTATGCATTTGGAAGAATCCCGACAGGCATCGGTAATCAGGCAATCGTTCAGGTAGCAGCATCTCAGGAAGGAAAAGGCGGAACAACCTACTGGAGTTGGTATGGATTTGGAAGCCGAGTAGAGTGGTGTGCCTGCTTTGTGTCATGGTGTGCAGACCAGAGTGGTTATATCCAGAGTGGAGCTATTCCAAAATTCTCTCTTTGTTCGGACGGTGTGAAATGGTTTGAAAGTAAAGGCAGGTTCCGGGACGCCAGTTATACCCCGGCGGTAGGAGATATTATTTTCTTTGACTGGGGGAATAATGGAACGATTGACCATGTTGGAATTGTAGAGAGTGTCAGTGGTGGAACCGTCAATACCATAGAAGGTAACAGTGGAGATAAAGTGGCAAGACGAAGTTACAGTATCGGAAGTAGTAATATTTATGGATATGGTGTTCCGGCATATTAAAAGGCAGGAGAAAAAGTGTGATAGTCTAATGGTGAATCTTGAGTATACAATTCCTGAAAATAGACTTGACTTTCAAATATTACAAGCGTAAGATTTAAGAAACAAAAAAATTAGAAGAAAGGAATATCTATGAAAAGAAGACGAAAAAAGCAAAATATCCAAAAATCTTACGTTTGTAAGATTTTTGGGCTGATAGTAGCTATAACAGTAATTGCTGTTTCAGGAGGTGTTTTATTAAAAAGGACGATAACGGAATCACCAGAAGACACACTTGTGGAATATATGAACCATATTGAAAAAAAGGAATATGAAGTAATGTATACTATGATAGATTCAGATGAAAAAGTTTATCTGACAAAAGAAGAATACATACAACGAAATTCTAAGATATACGAAGGAATAGAGGTCAGT
>OLOY01000240.1_pt1 | contig 48752 bp, 36 predicted proteins | sample 1672771 | NCBI WGS metagenome assembly OLOY01 (sample SAMEA3136722, study PRJEB25190) | human gut metagenome
ACATGAAGGCCGCGAGGTTCACGCAGGGAAAGCGCACGCGCTGCGCCCTGGTCTCGACCAACTCGATATGTCAGGGCGAGCAGATCGCCAACCTCTGGAAACCCCTGCACGACCTGGGTATCCACATCGACTTCGCTCACAACACGTTCCGTTGGGACAACGAGGCGGCAGATAAGGCCCACGTGTTCTGCGTCATCGTGGGCTTCTCGCGAGAGAACTGCGAGAAGAGACTGTATGTCCACGACACGCCCGATGCGGCTGAAGTTAAGAAAGCCGCGAAGAGCATCAATGCATACCTTTCCGATGCTCCGGACGCATTTATTTGGAATCGGAATAAGCCTATTTGTGATGTTCCCAAAATCGGAATTGGAAACAAGCCCATTGACGGCGGCTTCTATCTGTTCGCCGATGAGGAGAAGACTGATTTCCTAAATAAAGAGCCAGGAGCCGAGTCGTACTTTCACAAGTGGATTGGTTCCAGGGAATTCCTGCATGGTGAAAGCCGCTGGTGTCTCTATCTTGGAGACGCTGCCTTTGCGGAGCTGAAGGAGCTTCCCCGCTGTCGTGAGCGCATCGAGGCTGTTCGCGAATATCGTTTGGCTAGTAAAAGCGCGCCAACTCGAAAGCTCGCAGATAGACCAGCTCATTTTCACGTTGAAAATATGCCGAAGGGGAACTCGATTGTGGTCCCCAAGGTATCATCCGAGCGTAGGCGTTATATCCCTATGGGTTTCGTGGGTCCAGAGACGCTCTGCAGTGACCTGGTGTTCCTTATCCCTAACGCCTCCCTCTATCACTTTGGCGTGCTTCAGTCTCAGTTCCACAACGCATGGATGCGCACGGTTGCAGGTCGTCTCAAGTCTGATTACCGCTACTCGGGAGGCATCGTCTACAACAACTTCGTCTGGCCCGAGCCCACGGTATCCCAACGCGAGGAAGTCGAGCGTTGCGCCCAAGCCGTGCTCGACGCTCGGGATGCCCAAGAAGGTGCGACGCTCGCGGACATGTACGATCCAAAGAACGAAACGTTCTTCCCCGAGCTGATGGCAGCGCACAGGGCGCTCGACGCCGCCGTCGAAGCCGCCTATGGCGTCGACTTCGGTGGGGACGAGGAGAGGATAGTCGCCCATCTTTTCAACCTGTACGCCAAGAAGGTCGGTGATAGCGAATGATCCACCCCACGCGTTTCTCCTTGCCTGACGAGGAATACCTGACCCTTCTTGGGGAGGCGGTATACGTATTCAACTGGAACGTCTCGTTCTTTGTGGAGAATCTTATGCACGCCGGGGCTTCCGATTGGTATGGGCTTACCGACATGATGACGGGGCAGCTCAAGGACGAAGGAAAGAAATGGCTTGTGAACGAAGAGGACGTAAGAATCCTGGAACTGCTCTGTGATCTTGGAAATGAGAGGAACAGAATCATTCACAGTTTTCCGGTGACGCATGATGGGCGACAGGAGCTCCGAACGAAGGTTAAGGCCAAGGACGAAGAGCGTCCAAACTATCAATACCAGATTGACCGTGAACTGCTCTGCTCCTTCATCGACAGAAATCAAGAATTGAGCGACGAGCTATACAAGTGTAGAGATAGGAATACCGCCAATGCCTAACTCCATCTATAACCCCATATCGCTGGAGGTTGGTAACATCCTGAAGGACGTTCAGACGGGCAAGATCGGTCTGCCCGACCTGCAACGACCCTTCGTGTGGGGCAACGAAAAGGTCCGCGACCTGCTTGATTCCATGCTCCGCGGATACCCTATTGGCTATGTGATGCTGTGGGACTCTCCGAGCGACAACGCGGGCAAGAAGTCTGCCATAGGCTCGAACCAAAAGGTGTATGCCGTCCCCAAGTCCCTTGTCATCGACGGACAGCAGAGACTCACTGCCCTTCTGAGCTCCCTGTACGGCGTGTCCGTGCGAGACAAGAGCTTCAGGGAGCGAACGGTGAAGGTCGCCTACGACCCCATCGCACGCTCATTCAAGAATGCCGACGCCTCGACTGAGAAGGATTCGCGCTATGTGCCGGACGTATCCGAGGCCTTCGCGGCGAACCACGACAACAAGCTGAGCGCCTATCGCAGGGCGTTCATCAAGCGCCTTAACGAGGCGAATGCCAAAAAGGGAGAACCCGAACTCGACGATGACGGCGAGGATGCCGTCGAGAGCGGGCTCAACGCATTACTCGGGCTTGAGCGTTATCTTCTGCCGACGCTGGAGATTTCCGAATCGGCTGACGAGGAGACCGTATCGGACATCTTTGTGCGTGTGAACTCGCAAGGGCAGGCGCTTAAGCAGGATGACTTCATCATGACCCTGCTTTCGGTCTACGAACCTGCCATGAGGGAGCGCATAGAGGAGTTCTGCGCCATGAGCCATGCGCCCGCAAAGGGCACCTCGTACAACCCGCTCATGACCGTCTCGCCGACGCATATCATTCGCGCCACGGTGGGCGTGGGGTTCAAGAGGGGTCGCCTGCGTTATGCCTACCAGATTCTTCGCGGGCGAGATCTCAAGACAAAGGAAACGACGCCCGAGACGAGGGCCGAGAACTTTGCCACGTTCGGTCGCGCCCTCGATCTCGTGCTTGACCTGAACAACTGGCATGCCTTCATCAACACACTGGCGGAGGCGGGCTACGTCTGCTCCGACCAGGTGGGGTCGGGCAACGCGCTTATGTTCTGCTATGCGTTCTACCTTATCGGGCGCTATGAGTTCGACATGGAGCCGCTGGCTGTGCGCAGGCTCGTGCGGCGCTGGTATTTCGCCGCAGCCATAACGGGGCTCTATGTGGGATCCTTCGAATCCGAGTTCGAGCAGCAGCTTAACGACGTCTCGCGCCTTGATACTGCCGACGAGTTCCAGGCGTACTTCGACCGTAGGCTTGCCGCCATCATGACGGACGATTATTTCTCCATTTCGCTGCCCAGCTCCCTCGATGCAAACGAGGCGACGGGTCCGACCTGGTGGGGCTTCGTCGCGGCTCAGGTTGTGCTCGGTGCCAAGGCGCTGTTCAGCACGGCCCCTCTTTCTCAGCTGCTGCTTACCGGTTCGTCGGGCTCCAAGAAGGCCCTGGACAAGCACCATCTGTTCCCAGATAACTACCTGAGGGCCAAGGGCTACCTTTCGCAGCGCAGCAACCGAGGTAACTTCACCCTCGTTGACTACCAGAACAACATCTACATCTCGGATGATGCCCCGAATGAGTACGTTCGTAGGTATCGCGACGCGCTGGGGGAGGACGAGTATCGCCGCAACTGCGAGGAGCACGCCCTGCCCGTTGGGTTCGAGGACCTCGATTATGAGGAGTTCATCAGCAAGCGAAGGCAGCTTATGGGCGAGCTTGTGAAGAGGGCCTACGAGCGGCTTTAGGCTTGCGCTGTGAACCTGCGATTGGGGGGGCTGAAGTGACGAAGGTTTTCATATCCTACGCATGGGAGAGCGAAGAACATCGTGCATGGGTAAAGGCACTGGCAGACCGTCTGTTAGCCGATGGTATCGAGGCAATTGTGGATCAATATGACCTTGAGCTCGGCGATCGGTTGCCTCAGTTCATGGAGCAGTCGGTTAGGTCGTCGGACTATGTTCTTATTAAAGACTTTAGTCTGGCGCGCGCGTAGCGGCGCCAAGAAAACCGCCCGCTATGCGGGCGGACGACAATCCGCTTTACAAAACCACCCTCCCGCCCGATATTGACGATTGTTCAGGCCGTCAAGAACTCGGGACGAAAGGGCGTGAAGGCCATGGCGCAGAAAGCGTACAGCCTGGCGCACACGAAGTGGATGTGCAAGTACCACATCGTGTTCACGCCGAAGTATAGGCGCAAAGTCATCTACAACCAAATCAGGAAGGACATAGGGGAGATACTCAGGAAGCTCTGCGAGTACAAGGGCGTCGAGATAATAGAGGGACGCCTGATGCCCGACCACGTGCACATGCTGGTGGCCATACCGCCGAAATACAGCGTGGCGAGCGTGATGGGATACCTGAAGGGCAAGAGCTCGCTGATGATATTCGACAGGCACGCGAACCTGAAGCGCAAGTTCGGCAACAGGAAGTTCTGGGCGGAGGGCTACTACGTGTCGACCGTCGGGCTGAACGAGGCGACGATCGCCAAGTACATCAGGGAGCAGGAATCCCGCGACATCGCCCAGGACAAGCCGAGCGTGAAGGAATACGAGGACCCGTTCGGCAGGAAGTGACTGCCGGCCGGTTTCGACCGGCTCCATGGGTCAAACCGCTATTGGGCCTGAACGAAGCGAAGGCCGGCGTCTTTAGGCGCCGGCCGGCAATCAAGGGTTATACCCTAAGAGCAAACCACCCGCTATGCGGGTGGTCATGATTCGTCCGTCAATTAAGCTAGGTGGCAAGTTGTCACATGCACGAGCTAGTGATTTGCACGCCGAAGTCGTCGTGCTTGCTGCGTTGCTCTATTATTGAGTTGTTGTCTTATTGGCTTACGGAATGCGAATCAGCTTCTTGTAGGTCTCGAGCCCCGCCATGAGCACTTCCTCGTCGAAATTGAAGGTGTCGGCATGCAATGGAATGCCCGTGCCAGTTCCCAATAGAAGGAATACGCCGGGCAGGTGGCGCTGGTAGAACGCGAAGTCTTCCGCGATAAGCAGCGGCTTGGGAAGTTCGGTTACATCGATGTGGCGCGAGGCGAGCTCGAACAGTTCCTCGTTGTTCACTACGGGCGGGTAACCTTCGCTGAAGTCGACATCGACGGTGCAGCCTGCTTCCGCGGCACGACGTTCGGCAATCTCGCGCAGCGCCGTTTTCGCTTCAGCGCCCATTTTCTCGCTGAAGGTGCGCAGTGTGCCTTCAATGTAGGTACGCGAAGAAATCACGTTACGCGCTTGCCCGCTTTCGAGCAGGCCACATTTGAATGTGCAGGGTTCCTCCTGCGCGCGCTTCGCCATGTAGTCGTACGCCTCGAGAATGAAGCGCATGCCTGCCTCCATGGAATCGGCGCCATCTTCGGCCTTGGCGATATGCGTAGCTTTGCCGAAGAACGTGAACGTGCTTTCGCTTGTGGCGGCAAGCAGCGCGCCGGGGCGGCTTGCGATTTGGCCTTTCGGCAAATCGGGCCACAAATGGAAGCCGAAAATGCGGTCGACGTGGTATTTCTCGAACACCCCCGATTCGCAGATGAACTGTGCGCCACCGGTGGTTTCCTCGGCGGGTTGGAATACGATGAGCACGCTGCGCTCAAGTTTGTCGAGGTTCGCGGCAATATGGCGCGCCAATCCCAGCGCCATGGCCATGTGCCCGTCGTGGCCGCATGCGTGCATTTGCCCGTCATGCGTGGAACAGAACGGCACTCCCGATTTTTCGGTCACGGGCAGCGCGTCCATATCGGTGCGAATGGCGGTTGCGTGCTCGCTTCCGCGATCGAACCACGCGCATACCGTGGAAGCGCACGGCTCGAACACTTCACATGGCAGCTTGTCGATAATCGAATGCACGTACGCGATGGTTTTCGGTAAATCGAAGTCAATTTCGGGAATTTGGTGCAGGTCGCGGCGGTATTGTGTGAGGTCGGCCAGCGTGGGTTCGGCAAACACGCCGCTGCAAGGTTCGCATTCGTTCATAGTGCCTCTTCGTCTAAAAGTTCCTTGAATTCTCGCGCATTATAGCCTCCGCGCTTTGACTTTAGCGCACTAAAGTGATAGTTTCATTCGAACGATAGAGGCGCGGGTACGATGGGCCTTGGGGAAGTCGGCAGGCATTGATCCCAAAGCGAGGCAAACCCGCCGAATTTGCGTTGCCGGGCGCGGCGCGCGAATGGGTTTGTGGGAAACACCCGCAAGACTGTCTGCGAAATCGCAGGTGCGCTATCTTGCTGTGAAATGTTTTGCGCTGCCGCTGGCCGCGCATGCGACGCCAGTGAGGCCGTGCCTTGCTGGCTTTTTTATTATGCGGCTCGGGATGGAGCCCCTTTTCCCGCCGGGCCGCGCAGGTTTTGAGAAAGGCGACGCGCATGAACAAGCAACCCTTCGTTTCGAAGGCCCAGCTCGATGAGATTATCGAGCATTACCCCACGCCGTTCCATCTCTATGACGAGGCGGGCATTCGTCGAAACATGGAGGCGGTGCGCGACGCGTTCGCGTGGAACCCAGGCTTCAAGGAATACTTTGCGGTAAAGGCCACGCCGAACCCGTTCCTTATCAATATTCTGCGCGATTACGGGTGCGGATGCGACTGTTCTTCGGCAACTGAGCTGCAGCTTTGCGATGCTATGGGCATCTCGGGCCACGACATTATGTTCTCGTCGAATGAAACCCCCGCAGCCGACTATGAGGCGGCTGCTAAGCTGGGTGCCGTTATCAATCTCGACGATATTTCGCACATCGACTTCCTCGAACAAACGATTGGCGGCATTCCAGAAACCATCAGCTGCCGTTATAACCCCGGTGGCCTTTTCGAAATCTCGAACGGCATTATGGACAACCCGGGCGATGCCAAGTACGGCATGACGACTGAGCAGCTGTTCGAGGCGTTCCGCACGCTCAAGGCCAAGGGCGCCAAGCATTTTGGCATCCATGCCTTCCTGTGCAGCAATACGGTGACGAACGACTATTACCCCGAGCTCGCCGCTGTGCTGTTCAAGCTGGCTGTTCAGCTGCAGCAAGAGACGGGCGCGCACATCGAGTTCATCAACCTGTCGGGCGGCGTGGGCATTCCTTACGAGCCCGGCCAAGAGCCGAACGATATTCAAGCGATTGGTGAAGGCGTTCGCCGCATGTATGAGGAGATCCTCGTGCCTGCCGGCATGGGTGATGTAGCGATTTTCACGGAAATGGGCCGCTTCATGATGGGTCCATACGGCTGCTTGGTTACCACGGCCATCCACCACAAGCATATTTACAAGGAATATATCGGCGTCGATGCGTGTGCAGCGAACCTCATGCGTCCAGCGCTGTATGGCTCCTACCACCACATTACCGTGGCGGGCAAGGAAGACGCGCCGTGCGACCACGTGTACGACGTGGTGGGGGGCCTGTGCGAGAACAACGACAAATTCGCGATTGACCGTGCGCTGCCCGAAATCGAGGATGGCGACGTGCTCGTGATTCATGATACGGGCGCGCATGGCCACTCCATGGGCTATAACTACAACGGCAAGCTGCGCAGCGCTGAGCTGCTGCTTTGTGAAGACGGCCGCGTGAAACTTATTCGCCGCGCCGAGACGCCAGCCGACTACTTCGCGACGCTGTATGGTTGCGACGAGCTGCTGCAGAACGCCCCGTACGATACAGAGAAGTTGAAACGGAAATAAGCGCTGTCTGACCATCGAAGGTCAGCGAGAGACCGCCCGGTGTTTCGGCCCCGCCGCGCGGCCGAGCGTGCTTTGACGCGCGAGGGTAAGCGCATAAGGGGCTAGACGAAGCGCCCGGCGGCCTCGCAGCGTCGAGCACTTCGTCGTTTGTTAAGACGACGAAAGGGAAAACATGGCAGATATGAAAAGCTTGAGCGGCTCCATTGTGGCGCTCGTCACGCCATTCGCTGAAGACGGCAGCATTGACTTTGAGGCGCTTGGCCGCCTGGTCGACTTCCATTTGGAAAACGGAACCGATGCCCTGCTCACGTTGGGCACCACGGGCGAATCGTCGACCATGTCGCATGAGGAAGACGACGAGGTGTGCAAGTTCGTCGTCGATCGTGTAGCGGGACGCGTGCCTGTTATCGCGGGCAGCGGCTCGAACAGCACGCAGACCATGCTCGAAAAGAGCCTGAGCTTCCAGAAGATGGGCGCCGATGGCCTGCTGCTTATCACGCCGTACTATAACAAGTCGAACGAAGAGGGCATCTACCGTCATTTCACCACGGTGCTCGATGCGGTTGATATTCCCTGTATCCTGTACAACGTGCCTGGTCGTACGGGGTGTTCTATTTCCGAGAGGAATGTCGCGCGTCTGGCGAAGCATCCCAACGCTTTCGGCATCAAAGAGGCTTCGGGCAATATTGGTTATGCGACGAAAATCGCGCGCTACCTGTCCGATGACTTCTGCATGTTCTCGGGCAACGACGATATCGTTTTGCCCATGATGGCGTTGGGCAGCCGCGGCGTTATTTCGGTTTGGGCGAATGTGCAGCCGAAGGAAGTGCACGACATGTGTCACGCGTGGCTCGCGGGCGATCATGTCGCCGCGTTGAAAACCCAGCTTGCAGGTATTGAGTTGGTCGATTCGTTGTTCTGCGAAGTGAATCCCATTCCGGTGAAATACGCGCTGGAACTCATGGGCTTTGGCAAGGCGGTATATCGCCAGCCGTTGTGCGAGCCGAGCGACGCGGCGAAGGCGACGATTACCGCTGCCATGAAGAATGCCGGCATTATCTAGTACAGCCGCTGCTTTCAGTTGATGAAGGGAAACGAACATGACCAAAGTACTTGTTATCGGCGATGGCCGCATGGGAACCATCATTCGCGAGCTTGTCGAAGCCGACGAATCGCTCGAGCTTACGGGCGTTATCGGCATCGACAACAAGGATGAGCTCGCCGACGCGACTCCTGCGGCTGATGTCGCAATCGACTTCTCCCATAAGAGCATGCTCGATTTGGTTGAGGCTTACGTGAATCGCACGGGTGCAGCGCTTGTGAGCGGCACCACCGGTTACGACGAAGCTGAAATGGGTCGCATTCGTGCGCTTGGCGAGAAGGCGCCCGTCATTCATAGCGCGAATTACTCGCTTGGCGTGGCGGTATTGCGCCGTCTTGCCGCCGAGGCCGCAAAAGCGCTGCCCGGTTTCGATATCGAAATCGTCGAGACCCACCACAATCAGAAGGTCGACGCACCGAGCGGCACCGCGAAACTGCTGCTCTCGGCCGTGAATCCCGACGATGAGTGCGACGTAGTGTACGGCCGTGAAGGCATGTGCGGAAAGCGCCCCGCTCGAGAAATCGGCGTGCATGCCCTGCGTGGCGGCACGGTCGCAGGCACCCACACGGTGCACTTCTTCGGCGAAGACGAGGAAGTCGCCCTTACGCACCGCGCCACGTCACGTCGCATTTTCGCGTCGGGCGCTGTGGCTGCGGCGAAAAAGCTGGTCGAACGTGAACCTGGGTTCTACGGCTTCGACGAGCTGATGTTTTAACGACGGCGGTGATGCCGAATGCCGCCCTGAGTCGCGCAAGACCACACCGGGCTACCGTTCGCTATCGCTCGCTATGCGCCCGCTTGACGGCGCTTAACTAAGAAACAAGAGCAAATTTGAGCGCCGACGGTCTCGCGCGACCCCAGGCGGCGTTCGGCATCGAATGGTGCCGAGAATCGAAAGGATCAATATGAACGCTGAAGAAATCATCAATTTCATCGCTACGTCTGAAAAGAAAACTCCGGTGAAGGTGTATGTACGCGAGAAGCCTGGCCAGAAGGTTAACTATAAGGCCAGCGCTACGAAGGGCGAAGTGAAGGTGTTTGGCGGCCGCAAGGGTAAGATTGTGTTCGGCGATTGGGCCGACATCAAGCCCGTGCTCGAAACCAACGCCGACGCATTCGATTACTACGAAGTCGAGAATGATTGCCGCAATTCCGCTGTGCCCATGCTCGATATGAAGGAAATCAACGCTCGCATTGAGCCGGGTGCCATTATTCGCGATCAGGTTGAGATTGGCGATAATGCCGTCATCATGATGGGCGCGGTTATTAATATCGGCGCGGTTATCGGCGAAGGCACCATGATCGATATGGGCGTGGTGTTGGGTGGTCGTGCCATTGTTGGCAAACATTGCCACATTGGCGCAGGCACGGTGCTTGCCGGCGTGGTTGAGCCTGCGAGTGCAACCCCCGTTATCGTCGAGGACAATGTCATGATTGGCGCGAACGCCGTGGTGCTCGAGGGTTGCCGCGTGGGCGAGGGCGCTGTTGTTGCCGCCGGTGCCGTTGTGGTGAACGACGTTCCCGCGGGCGCGGTTGTCGCTGGCGTTCCCGCGAAGGTCATTAAGATGAAGGATGCGAAAACTGAGGGCAAAACTGCTCTGGTCGACGCGCTTCGCACGCTTTAGTTTTTCGGTGCGGTGAAGGGCTCATCCCTTTGCCGCACGTATGCGCTTCAATGGCAAAACAACGGTAAAATCCATCATCATCTCTAAGTGTTGAGCCTTTCGAGCTGGGTAAACAATAAATTCAACACATTTGGTCCATATCTTGAAACACTTACCATCCCCCCTGATTCAACCATGGGGGATGGTTCTTTTTTCGGCAAAACTTCCCATAATGCAGTGCATCGGTTCGGGGTGCAGGAGGCGCCACGAACCATAGCAAGGCCCATGAGGGCCACATGGTTAAAGCGCAGCCAGAGGGGGCTGCACAATCCAAAGGGAGGATTACACCATGAGCATTGAGAATGGTATGAGCCGTCGTAACTTCTTGTCCGGCGCTGCTGTCGCGGGCGCCGCGATTGCTGGCATGGCTGGCTTGAGCGCTTGCTCGCCGGCTGCTTCCAGCTCCAAGAGCGACGCCAAAGCCGACACCAAGGCTGCCGCTACGGGTGAGACCACGATGGGCTTCGACGGCACGGGCGCTATGCCTTGGCTTGGCGAGAAGCCCGAAATTGCCGATGCCGACGTTGAAGAGACCGTCGACGCCGACGTTGTCGTTGTAGGCCTGGGCGCCGCTGGCGTTCCCGCCACTCGCGCTGCCGCCGAGGCTGGTGCGAAGGTTGTTGCGCTCGAGTCTTCGCCGAAGCTCAACTCCGTTGCTTCCGACATGGCTATTTTCGGTGGCGAGACGCAGGCCAAGTGGGGCCGCGGCGACGGCTTCCTTGACAAGAAGATGGTCGTCAATATGCACATGGAAGAGTGCAGCCACCATGTGAACCAGTCCATTATTTCCACCTACTACGACAAGTCGGGCGAGGCCCTCGACTGGTTTGTGGCTGGTTCCAAGGATCTTTACATCGCTCCTGAAAGCTATGCCGAGATTCCCGAAGCAAGCCAGAAGAACTACATGTTCCCTTACATGTATCCCGTGCCCGAGACCTATGATTACACCAAGGAAGATTTGCCCTGCTACCCCACATCGGTTGGCTTCAGCAGCCTGGCAACCGTCATGCAAGACAACCTGCAGTGCGCCATCGACGCGGGCGCCGATGTGCGTTACGAGACCAAGGGCATCGAACTTATTCAGGACGCCGACGGCACCGTGACTGGCGTTTTCGCTCAGAAGACCGGCTCTGAGAAGTACATCAAGATCAATGCGAAGGCCGTTATTATCGCGACCGGCGACTACTTGGGCAACGAGGACATGATGAAGTTCTATGCTCCTCAGTGCGTTGAGAACGGCGTTCAAATTCTGTCCCTCGACATGGACTCCGCGGGCAACTACACCAACATCGGTGAGGGCCACAAGATGGGCGCATGGGCTGGTGCCCACATCGAGCAGTGGCACGCTCCCGTCATTCACCACATGGGTGGCGGCGCTGGCCCCGACGGCCGTGGCGTTATTGGCAACAACGGCTACCTGTGGCTGAACCTGCGCGGCAAGCGTTTCATGAACGAAGACATTCCTGGTCAGCAGCTTGAGAACCAGGTTGAGCTTCAGCCTGAGCGCAAAGCTTACCAGTTCTTCGACGCCAGCTGGCCCGAGCAGCTCAAGTACTTCCCGGCTGCCCACGGCGTTGCGTGCTTCTATCGCGAAGAGGAGCTTCCTGAATACACCGCTTCCGGCTTGCGCATCAATGTGCGTACTCAGAAGGATATCGACGACGCCGTTGCTGACGGCCGTTGCCTGAAGGCCGACACCATCGACGAGCTGCTTTCCAAAATCGAGGGCATTGATGTCGATGAGGCCAAGAAGTCCATCGAGCGCTACAACGAGCTGTGCAAGGCGGGCGAAGACACCGATTTCTTCAAGAGCTCTCAGCGTCTGTTCGCTCTGGAGAATGGCCCGTTCTATGCTGCTGAGTGCGGCTGCGCCCTTACCTTGGGCAACCTGGGCGGCTTCGATTCCGACGACGAGTGCCATGTGTACGACAACGATCGCAAGATTATCAAAGGTCTGTACGCTTGCGGCGCTCCGCAGGGCGGTCGTTTTGCGGTTCAGTACCCCATCTCGCTCAAGGGCCTTTCTTGCGGCATGTGCATGGTGTACGGCAAGATTGCTGGCGAAAACGCCGCTGCCGGCAAATAATGAATTGGCGCTGACGTTTCGCAGCGCAGCAACACGATAACTCGTAAGGGCCGATTCCCCCCTCCACCTTCCCTTCAAGGAATCGGCCCCTTTTTAGAGAAGGCTCGAGCTTTATGGCTCGAGCCTTTTGTGGTTTTAGGCGGGGCTGGCCCTCGCGAAACAATGTTTGAGAAGGGGAGGGCGGTTATGCCCGTTCGAATCGGTATCGCTGCTTGGCGCCGGGGTACTTATCGCGATCGACTTCGCCTGCGAACATGTCGAGCGGCCGCGCCCAGAGGCCGCGCTCGCCATAGAGCGCGCGGTAAATGACCAGGGGCTCTTCGGTTTCCGAATGCTTTGCCACGCCAATGACCTCGTATTCGTTTCCTTTGAAGTGGCGATATACGCCTGGTGCGATTTCGCGTTCCATGCTCGGTCGCCTTCCTTTTAGGCGAAAACAGGCCAGGCAAATTGCCTGGCCTGTGACATATCTGGCGGAGGAAGTAGGATTTGAACCCACGGTACCTTGCGGCACAACAGTTTTCAAGACTGCCGCCTTCAACCACTCGGCCATTCCTCCAAAGCCCTGAAAGCATACCACAAAGCGTGGTGTCTTCAAGGAAATGCGTCGACGTTCGCCGAAATTGCGTGCGTGCATCACGATTTCGGGTTCATCTTGTATGTTTGTCGCTGTCGCGGGTTTCCTGCATCGCCTCGGCAGCGGGTTCATCTCGAGGGTTCTACTGCAACCACGAATTAGCGCTAGGGCCTGCGATGCGACGATTCTCGGTGCGTGGTGTCGCGTTTGCTGCGGCGCTTATGCCGTTGCGGCGGTCTGCGCCAGTTCCGATTCGTTTTGCTCCAGGTATTTGCGCATGGAGTAGTGCGCGATATCGCTTCGGTTGATGACGCCTACGAGTTGGCCCTCGTCAGTCACGGGAACCTTCTTCAGGTGATTCTCGCCCAACACGCGGCATACCTCGCGAATGTCGGTGTGCACGTCAATCGAAATCACCCCATGCGTTGCGATGTCATACGCGCGCATTTTCATGACCTTCGCGGCTTTCACGGCGAAGTCGTCGCTGCTCGATTCAGTGAGCATAATGAGCGCCACAGGGTCGGTATAGGTGCTGTGGCGTTTCGAGAGGAAGCGAGCCACGTCGCCATCCGAGACGAACGCGATGGGCTTTCCGTCGCCATCCACGATGGGTGCCGCCGAAATATGATGGTCGACGAGCAGTTTCACGGCATCGAAAACCGTTGCATTCTCGGGCAGGGTGAACACATCGCGTTTCATGATGCTTTCGAGCACAGAACGCTTGACGTTGTCGGGGTCGGCCTCGGCCGCATCGCTCGGCTTATCTTTCACGAAAATCACGGTAAGCACGAAACCAATAAGGCACATTACCGTGGCTCCTGCAAACGCCATATTCACGCCGAAAATGCCTGCGTGCACGGGGTCTGTCGCGCCTGCGCTCATATTCGTAGCAATAGAGGAAATGGAAACGAGCAAGGCAGTTCCGAACGAGCCCGCCACCTGGCGCAGGGTGTTGTTCACCGAAGTGCCATGGTTCATGAGGCTGTTGTCGAGCGCGTTCATGGCCCATGTGGTGATGGGCATGTTCACGAGCGAAAGCGAGAACATGCGCACCGTGTACAGAATGGTGAGGTAGATAAGCCCCGTCGAGTCACCCAGGAATGCGAACGCGAGCGTCGAGAGGGTGAGCGCGCTTGTGCCAATGAGGCTCAGCACGCGCGGGCCGTGCTTGTCGAAAAGGCGTCCGGCAATGGGACCCATCGCGCCCATCACGATGGCGCCCGGCAGAATAACCAAGCCCGAAACGGTCGCTGAATAACCTAGGTAGCTTTGCAGATAAATCGGCATCAGAATGCCTGCTGCCAAAAGTGCGCCCTGCACGAGCATGCCAATAATAGTGCCCACCAGGAATTTCTTGTTCGCGAGCACACGCACCTCGAGCATAGGACGATCCATCTTCAGCTGACGGCGGAAGAACAGCGCCACCACAATGGCGCCGACGAGCGTGATCGCCGCGTCGGCGATGTTGAGCCCGTTTGAACCGATGGTCGAAAAGCCATACAGAAGGCCGCCGAAACCGATGGTCGAAAGCGCGACCGAAGGCTTGTCGAGCGGCAGGTTCTTCGACTCATTCTTCGGTGTGCTTTTCAGCGCGAACCAGGCGCAGATAATACCCGCCGCCGAAAGCGCCACCACAATCCAGAACAGCACGTGCCAGTTGTAGACGTCGATCACGAAACCGGCCGCCGAAGGGCCAATGGCGGGCGCGAATGCGATAACGATGCCGAACAGTCCCATGGCCGAGCCACGACGTTCGGGCGGGAAGGTGAGCATGAGCACCGTCATGACCATAGGCATCAAAATACCCGCGCCGGCCGCCTGCAGCAAGCGGCCAGCAAGCAGCACGGGGAAGTTGGGTCCCCAGCCCGAAAGCGCCGAACCGGCGGTGAAAATAAGCATCGACACCGTGAATAGGTTGCGTGTGGAATAGCGGTCGATCAGGTAAGCGGTAATGGGAATCATAATGGCGTTGACCAGGGTGAAGCCTGTGGTGAGCCATTGCGCCGTTGCCGCATCGACGCTCATTTCCGTCATGATGGAAGGCAGGGCGGGCGTGACCAGGGTTTGGTTCAGCACGGTCACGAATGTGCCGAAAATCATGACGACAAGCATAATTATTTGGTGTCGAGCTAATTTCAAATCAAAGGCTCCCTTCCGCGGCGTGTGCCGCAATGTTTTCGGGCCGGATATAGCGCCCCGGCGAAGCGATTTGGGCCAAGTGCGCACGAAGCTAGAGGCGCAGTCGCCTTCAACACGCATGTTGTTCCAAAGAAAATGCCTCCAGGTGGGAGGCGTGACCTTTTCATTATAGGAGCGCCCCGAAACCGGCTCACTTGTCGTGCTCGATTATGCGGAAAGGCGGCACCGCAGATTCACGCTACGTTCACAGCTTGGTGGCTGATTCGCGAAAAGCCCCGCAGCGCGCGGGCATGCTCTACAATGCACACTGCATATATATGAAGGAAGGAGCTTGCATGGCATGGAGCTATGAGGGCATGTCGCTTGCCGAGGCGTGGCGGTCGGCCGACGATGTTGCCGAAGATGACGAACGCTTCATGCGCACAGCCCTTGAACAGGCAAAACGCGCGGCACTTGAAGGCGAGGTGCCTATAGGTGCCGTGGTGGTGTGCCAGGGTGAGGTTATCGCCGAGGCGCGCAACCACCGCGAGGCCGACGCTGATCCCTCGGCGCATGCGGAGTTTTCCGCCATCATGCAGGCGTCGCGCGAACTTGAGCGCTGGCGTCTTCCCGACTGCACGGTATACGTCACGCTTGAACCGTGCATCATGTGCGCGGGCCTTATGCATCAAGCACGCATCGGGCGATGCGTGTACGGCGCGCCCGACGCGAAGGCGGGCGCATTGGGCTCACTGTATTCGATACACGCCGATGCGCGGCTCAACCATACATTTGAAGTTCAGTCGGGCGTGCTTGCGAGCGAGTGTGCTGACGTGCTTTCGGAATTCTTCGAAGCGCGTCGCGGCGAGAAATAGGAAGGCAATGACATGAAACAGACTCTCACGGTGTTTTCCCCCGCGAAGGTGAATTTGCAGCTCGAAATTGGCGAGCGCCGCACCGATGGCTTCCATCAGGCGAAATCGATCATGCAGGCGTTGACGCTGCACGATATGGTCACGGTTGTTCTTGATGATGGCGTGGATGCGCATCTGAACCCTAATGGCTTCAGCGATTTCGCAATTGACGTGACGTGCACGACGTTTGAGGGCATTCCCGAATTGGGCGTGGCTCCTGAAAGCAATATCGCCTACAAGGCCGCGGCGGCGCTCGCCGAAAAGCTCGGTCACGAACAGGGACATATCTCCATCCATATCGAAAAGCATATTCCGTTCGAGGCCGGCCTTGGCGGCGGCTCGTCGAACGCGGCGGCCGTTATCGCCGGACTGTGCCGCGCGTGGGGCGAAGATGCCGCGAGCGAGGCCGCGCTTGACGTGGCACGCGCGTTGGGCGCGGACGTGGCGTTTTTCCTCCACGGTGGCTGTGTGCAACTGGGGGAGAAAGGCGATGTACTCGAGCGCACGTTCGAGCCTGCGCGTGGCACGGTGGTTCTCGTGAAGATTGACGAAGGCGTGTCTACGAAAGCCGCATACGCCGCATTCGACGAGCTGGCGGCCGTGCAGCATGCCGAATCGACCGACGCAATTGAGTCGGCTGCTGAATTGCCGTTGTTCAATAATCTGGCGGCGGCGTCCGAGCAGGTGCTCCCCGCGCTTGCCGAGACGCGCGAGTGGCTTGCGTCCCAACCAGGCGTTGCGCGTGATGCGGCGGGCGAGGCCGAGGTGCTTTTGTGCGGAAGCGGTTCTGCGACGTTCGCGGTTGTGGAAGACGGAGATTCGATTCGCAAGGCGGCCGATATCGTCGCGGCGGCAAAATTGAAGGGCATGTGGGCGCGCAGCTGCTCGTTTGCCCCTATTGGCGTGCGCGTGCTCGATGGGCAAGGCGCCGGTTCGAACCTCGGTGCTCCGCGCAAAATCTGGTAATCATGGAACATGTGGCGTGGCCCAACTTGTTTGGAGCCGTGTGGCATATGGGGGTGCGCTGCGAGGATTGTCGGCCTCGTTTGGGGTTCCGGGCCCTGGGACTTGGGCTTTGGGACCCGGGGTTTGGCGTCGCCTTTGCGGGGTGGTTACTTGCGGGCGCGCCAACGCAACGCTTGGGTGAACGTTGATCGCGTAAGCGCTGCGCGAGCGCTCGGTTTCGTATAATGATGACACACGGCGCGCAGGGCGCTGAAACTTCCGTCTGAAAGGCGAAATCATGGTACTTGGAATTATTCTCGCGATTATCGTCGTGCTCGTTATTGCGGCGATCATGCTGTACAACAACCTCGTGAAAATGCGCAATATGGTCGACAACGCCTGGGCGCAAATCGACGTGCAGCTGCAGCGACGTTGCGACCTTATTCCCAATCTGGTCGAAACGGTGAAAGGCTACGCCGCGCATGAGTCGGGCACGCTTGAGAAGGTCATCGCTGCGCGTTCGGCCGTCACCAACGCAACGACTCCCGAGGCGAAAATGGAAGCCGATAATGCTCTGAGCGGTACGCTGAAGTCGCTGTTCGCGGTTTCTGAGGCTTATCCTGAGCTGAAGGCGAATGCGAACTTCCAGCAACTCCAGTCTCAGCTGGCCGATACGGAAGACAAGATCAGCTACATGCGCCAGAGTTTCAACGATACGGTCATGAAGTACAACACGGCCATCCAGACGTTCCCTGCCGTGCTGTTCGCTGGCATGTTCGGCTTCAAGGAGCGTTCGAGCTTCGACGCCCAGGCCGGTGCAGAAGTTGTTCCGAAGGTAACCTTCTAAGTCGCCGTTGCATAATTAAACAGATAAGCGTCCGTTTCTGCGGGCGCTTTTTTCATGCCCAAACCCGCTCAAACCTGTTAAATGCTCGCAGCGTTTAACAGGTTTGGGATTTGCTCTTCGTGGTTCCAATAAGCTCACTATTCCCAAACCGTCGCCCGTCGCTTCAAACCTGTTAAACGATGCGAGCATTCAACAGGTGGCACTCGCTTTCCTTGGTCCATTCGCACCAAGGAAAGCGAGTGCCACGCTGGCGAGCGAAGGTGGCTTGAAAGAGGAGCGAAGCGTACTTCGGTACGCGAGCGACGATTGAAAGTCAGCTTGGCCGCCCGCGCGGCACGCAGTGTCAGGACGGCTCAAATGAAAAAAGCCCGTTCGTCAGAACGGGCTTACAAAAAGAAAAACAGGCACGGTTTCCCGTGCCTGCAGCATGTAACCTGGCGGAGGAGGGGGGATTCAGAATCGCGCTGCGCGCGCTTCACCTCGTCGGCTAAAGCCTCCTCGCGATTCGCTGAAAACAGCCCACCGGGCTGTTTTCCTGGCGCGAATCGACCTCATCGGTTCGAATCCCCTTGTTGTCGTCATAAAACAAAACAGGCACGGCTTCCCGTGCCTGCAGCATATAACCTGGCGGAGGAGGGGGGATTCGAACCCCCGTGACCCGGGTTGCGGGCCAAACGGTTTTCGAGACCGCCGCATTCAACCACTCTGCCACCCCTCCGAGGGTGCGACCAAGAAGGTCGTATGAAAAAGCGCCGTACGAAACGGCGCTTAGGTTATCTGGCGGAGAGATGGGGATTCGAACCCCAGATACGCTTTTGGCGCATACACGATTTCCAATCGTGCTCCTTCGGCCAGCTCGGACATCTCTCCATTGCGTCGATTGCTATGCGTATTGCGCGTAGCGAAAAAGCAGTATAGCAAAAAAGCCAAAAAGGTAAACAGGTTTTTAAAAATAATTATTCGTCGACTTCTTCGTCTTCGATAATTGCGGGAACTTCCTCGTCTCCGGCCAGGAAGTTCGGCGCTTCGGCGAGATACACGACCTCTTCGTCAAACGTAAGAACGTCATCGCCCTCTTCGTACATCAGGCACACGGCAACGCCTTTGCCGCCGTCAGCCGTGCCGCCTTCGGCGATGATCGCGTCTTTGCGACCGGCATCGGTGTCGATGTAGCCGTCGTAGCACAGCACGTATGCGCGAGCGCCCGTGGCGGCCTCAACGGTTTTCCGCGCCGACTCAAAGCATTCCTCGGTCGTGCCGGTGTGGGTATCTTCGGTCACGGTTTCGCCGTTGAGCAGTGCCGTGAACGGCACGACTTCAGAACCCGCCTCCATGCGCTCCTGTGCTTCTTCGATTGCCTGCAGCAGCAGAATCTCGAGGGTTTCGTCGATCTGGGGAACGCCGAGCTCGTCGCTCTCAACGTTGCGGTCAGTCATGGTTTGCTCCTCTCTGTCGCTCGCGTGCGAGCGTGTTGGGAAACTCAATGCGCCTTTGGCGCTTTGCAAATCGTGCCGAATCATAGCAAAACGCGCCTGTCGAGCTGCGATATTGCAACGTTTCGGTTGAAAACACACGTTGCATGACATGTATGACACGTATTCGTTGGATCATAAGGCGTTTTTTTGCGAGGAATTGAAGTGAGGTGCGAAGGAGAACGCGTGGAAACCTCGTTTGATTCGGCACAATCTGGCAACTTTTCCAAAGGAAAACGTCACGAATCGGGCAAGGTCCCGGCAAGATTCGTGCGCTAATCTGCTTAATACGTGCATGCTTCGTAGGGAATTGTGGCGCACGCGTGGAGTTGAGGCAAAGGCGCAAAACAACAATTGCCCCGATTGGATTTGGCTGTTATCATAGCCAAGTTTCCTGTCCCGGGCAGCGCCTTCATATGCCCCGGGACCGTTAAGTCCAGAGGAGGTGACACAATGAAGGCTTATGAATTGCTGTTCTTCGTCGCGCCCACTATCAGCGACGAAACCCGTCTCGCCGTTATGAAGCGTATCGAGGCTACCATCGCCGAGGGCGAAGGCAAGATCGACAACGTTGAGGATTGGGGCAAGCGCAAGCTCGCCTACGAGATCAACGGCCTGACCGAGGGCGACTACACCCTCATCGATTTCCACGCAGACCCCGCCAACATCGCGGAGCTCGATCGCGTGCTGCGCATCACCGACGCGGTGGTCCGCCACAAGATCGTTGTTCGCACCGACCGCGAGTAATCTCGGTCAACCAGTAGGCAGGGAGCAGCTGCTCTCAAACTTCAAGAATTGAGGATTTTGTCATGAGCATCAACAAAGTGGTTATCACGGGCAATCTTACGCGCGATCCCGAGCTTCGCGAAACCCCGAGCGGTTTCCAGGTCCTTTCGTTCGGCGTGGCTGTCAATGACCGTCGCCGCAACCCTCAGACCCAGCAGTGGGAAGATTACGCGAACTTCGTAGATTGCACGATGTTCGGCAACCGCGCCGCAAGCGTGTCTCGCTTCTTGAGCAAGGGCAGCAAGGTCGCTATCGAGGGTAAATTGCGCTGGTCCCAGTGGCAGGCGCAAGATGGCAGCAAGCGCAGCAAGCTTGAAGTCGTTGTCGACGAGCTCGAATTCATGACGAGCCGCGACGGCGGACAGGCTGCCCCGCGCATGCAGGCCGCGCCCGCTCAATCGTATGCTCCGGCACCTGCTGCCGCGCCTGCGATCGATACGTCCGTTTACGACGACGACATTCCGTTCTAGTCTGCTCCCGTCAATCAATTATTGACACAGTTCTGAAAGAGGAAATCAATGGCTGAATACACCAAGCAGCCTCGCCGTAAGTACTGCCAGTTCTGCAAGGACGACGCTCAGTACATCGACTACAAAGATACGGCTATGCTGCGCAAATACGTTACCGACCGCGGCAAAATCAAGCCCCGTCGCGTGACTGGCGCCTGCATGCAGCACCAGCGCGACATCGCTTGCGCGATCAAGAACGCTCGCGAGATGGCTCTCATGCCCTACACGGTTCCGGCCGTGAGCGGCCGCGGCGACCGCCGCAATCGCTAGGAGGCACCAATGAAGGTTATCCTGCTTACCGAGGTCCAGGGCAAGGGCGGCGAAGGCGACGTCGTCGAAGTTGCTCGTGGCTTCTTCAATAACTATCTCGGCCCCCAGAAGAAGGCCGTGCTGGCTACCGCCGGCAATCTCAAGCAGCTCGAGCAGCGCCGTGGCAACATTGCCAAGCGCGAGGAGAAGCGTATCGCCGACGCTGAGGCCCTGAAGGCTTCGCTCGAGGGCAAGAAGATTTTCGTCGACGCCAAGGTCGGCGAAGAGGGCGTGCTGTTCGGTTCCGTCACCACTTCCATGATCGCTGATGCGGTTCTGGCTGAGACTGGCGTCGAAATCGACCGCAAGCGTCTCGATGTCCGCAAGGCCATCAAGACCGCTGGCGAGCACACCGTTGCTCTCAATATCTATCGCGACATCCATGTTGACCTTCAGCTGATGGTCGGCGTGAAGGCCGTCGAAGAGGTTGAAGAGGCCGTTGTCGAGGCTGAGGCTGTTGAAACCGAGGCCACCGAAGAGGCCGCCGAGTAGTTTTCGTTTCGCGAAACTCAATGGCTATTGAAAAGGGAGCGTTCGCGCTCCCTTTTTTCTTGGGCTGAAAAGCGCCTTTTCCGACCCATTAAAAGGACGTCCTCTCAATCTCTGTATGTTTTGATGAGTTGAAGCGACAACTTTTCTTGGGTTGGCCGCGATTGCCTTGCGGCTTCTATAATATGTGCGAGATAGACGAAAGGGCGAAATCATGCCAGACAGGAACAATCGTAACCAAATTGATCGCGGCGATCAGGCGCCTCAGCTGCAAAGCACGACAGGCCGCCCGCTGCCGAACAATATTGAAGCCGAGAAATCGGTTCTTGCTGCATGCATGCTCAACCCCGATGCTGTTGACGAGATTGCGACCAAGCTCGTGCCCGAGAATTTCTTCCGTCCTGCTCATCAGCTTATCTATGCGGGCATCCTTGAGCTCAACACGCGCCATATTCCTATCGACCAAATTTCGCTCGCAGATCGCTTGGCTGCTGAAGGCCAGCTCGAGGCTGTGGGTGGGCGCCCTTACTTGGTCGAACTTGCCAACAACACGCTTGCTCTTACCAATTGGAAGAACCATACCGAAATCGTGAAGCGCAACAGCGTGCTGCGTGATTTGGTGTATGCGTCAACCAATATCAACGCGTTAGCGTATGACGCGCCCGACGATACCAACGAAGTTATCGAGGACGCGGAGAAGATGTTGTTCGAGGTTACGCAGAAGCGCGTTTCTTCTTCGTTCCAAAACATCACCGATTTGCTCACGCAGGCTTTCGACGAAATCGACGAGCTCGTGAACAACAAGAACCAAATGGCGGGCACGCCGACCGGCTTTACCGACGTCGACAAGCTATTCTGGGGCTTGCGCGGCGGCGACCTGCTTATTTTGGCCGCGCGACCTGGTGTTGGTAAAACATCGTTTGCTTTGAACGTCGCTACGAACGCCGCGAAAGCCGGTGCCGCGGTTGCCTTGTTCAGCTTGGAGATGGGCGCCAATCAGCTCGTGCAGCGTATTTTGTGCGCTGAGGCACGCGTGAACCTGGGCCAGTTGCGTGCGGGCAATTTGCAGGAAGGCGACTGGAACGCCATCATGAACGCTGCGGCTACTCTTTCGGGACTCGAACTGTATATCGACGACACCCCGGGCCTCTCGTTGCTCGAAATGCGCGCGAAGGCTCGTCGCCAGCTGCGCGACAAGAAAAAAGGGCTCATTATCGTCGACTACCTGCAGCTCATGCAGCCGCCGTCGAATCGCCGCGATGGCAACCGCGCCGTCGAGGTCGCTGAAATCTCTCGTGGTCTGAAGGTGCTCGCGAAGGAAATGGATATGCCGCTGCTCGCGCTTTCCCAGCTTTCCCGCGCCGTTGAGATGCGTGGCAGCAAACGCCCCATGCTTTCCGACCTTCGTGAATCAGGCTCCATCGAACAGGACGCTGACATCGTTATGTTCATCGACCGCTCTATGGATGAAATGGAGGCCGAGACCGACGGCCGCCCCGATTGGGGAACCGCTGAACTTATCGTTGCCAAGCACCGTAACGGCGCCACCCGCGATATCACCCTGTCGTTCAACCCCGAATACACTAAGTTCGGCAACTATATCGACGCATCCCAAATATAGGGTTACGCCGTTCTACGAACGGCGTAACGACTCGACGCTGCGCAGGCTTCTGGCGGCACGCTTCGGGCTAATGCCGCGACTCGCGTACCGAAGTACGCTTCGCCACGGCAACGCCCGAATCGCACTCGCCGGAAGCCTTGCTCGCTGACTTTTGGTGCGAATGCAGCTTTTGGCTGAAAAGGCTCTTTTCTGTTCGGAATAGTTGCCCAGCGTGTTTTCGCCGAGCTTGTTTGAACTCCGCGACATTTCTTTGTTTGTTGGGCTAAACTCGGCGTATGACCAACCGTATTACATTCATTCATTCGGGCGACATCCATTTGGGTGCGTCTTTTCGCGGCTTGCGTGATCTTTCTCCGAAATGGGCTGACCGGCTTACGCGCGCGATTCCTGAGGCGTACGACCGCGTGGTTGATGCGGCGATCGAGCGCGGGGTCGATTTCGTGCTGTTTGCGGGCGACGAATTCGATACCGACAAGCCAAGCTACGCCCATCACCGCCATTTTTTGCAGGGGCTCGAGCGCTTACGCGATGCGCAAATCCCCGTATATCTCATCGCGGGCAACCATGACCCTTATGCAACGTGGGCGGGTTTGCGCGACCAGCTTCCTGAAAACGTGCATATGTTTGGTTCCGATGGGCCGGGCTATGTCGTCTATGAGCGCGATGGCGAGCCTGTTGCGATCATTGCCGCGCGCGGCTTTTCGAATCAGGCGACCGAAAGCGATATCGCCGAGGGCATGACGCGCGCCGCAGCCGAAGCGGCGTGCGGCGTGCAAGTGCCGTTTGTCGTCGGAATGTTGCACACGGGGTTGTGGATGGATCCATATAAGGCCCCTACCAGCGAAGATGCCCTGTATGCGTCGGGCATGGACTATTGGGCGCTTGGACACATCCATAAGAACTTCCGCTTCCCTAAAAACGCCGCCGAGACCAAAATCGCTTTCTGCGGCTGCGCGCAGGGCCGCGATATTAAAGAAGTTGGCGACCGCGGTTGCTATGCGGTGACGCTCGAGGAAGGCGTGCCCAACCAGCTTGAATTCATCGCGTGCGAATCGGTTGAGTGGGAGCAGTTGCGCGTCGACGTGTCGGCCTGTGCGGGCGCGGAAGATGTGCTTGGCGCATGCGTTCGGGCTATGTTCGATGCGAATTCCCAGGTGATATGCGAGGAAATGATTGCACGGGTTACGCTTGTGGGAGCAACGCCCCTGCATGGGATGCTTGCGACCCCGGGGTATATCGACGAAATGCGCGACGAGCTCAATGAACGCTATCCGTCGTTTTTCTGCGACGCGCTTATCGATGAGACGACTTCCCCCCTCGACAGGGATGCGATGCGCGCCGCGGGCCTTTTCGAGGCCTCTCTTCTGCGCGAATCGGCGAAGCTTACCTCCAACAAGCAGGAAACCATCGAATACCTGCAGCGCGAATTTGCTGCGCGCGGCCTCGCATTGCCGGCGGGTATCGACCGGGCGCTCGAAGGCGCGTGCGCGCGCGCCGAAGATATGGCCCTCGAGCTTTTAGAGGGGCGTGAGCAGCTATGACGGCGAAGCATGCGGCTCAACATTCGAAGAAGAAAGCGCCCACGCAGCCGAGCATTGATGCGTCGCGCGGCTTGATGCAATCGGAAAGCGCTTGCGTGCCTGCGAATTCTCAAGTGGAAAGCCATGCGGGCATATACCTTCAGCGAGCGCATATGGCGGCGTTCGGGCGCTTTATCGACCGGACGCTCGGGCCCTTCAAGCCGGGCCTCAATGTTGTGTATGGTCCTAACGAGGCGGGCAAAACAACCGCTCGAGCATTCGTGGGCGGCGTGCTGTTCGGCTGGCCCGAAGCACGTGGTTCGCGCAATGCGTACAAGCCTCGCGCAGCCTCGCGCGAAGGCTCGCTTCTGTTCTGCGACGCGGCAACGGGCGAGGTGGGCCGCGTTTCGCGCGCCCGCAATGCGGAAGGCCTTATCGGCGACGATGCGTGGCTTGCGGCGGTGTGCGGCGATATCGACCGCGAAACGTTCCAAACGCTCTTCTCGCTTGATGCCGATGAGCTTCGCTCCCTCGAGGCGGCGCCCGACATTTCGGCGAAATTGCTCACAGCTGGCTCAGGAACTAAAGAAAGTCCTGCTCATGTGGCTTCCGTCTTGGATGCGCGCATCGCGGCGCTTATGAGCCGCGCAGCTTCCGAGACCGAATCGTTTCCTAATTTGAAGCGCGAGCTCGAAGGCGTGAAGGAGCGCTTGCTGGAAACGCGCGCCCAAGCCGACGAGCTGAAAGCGGAAGACATTGAGTTGCGCTCGCTGCTCGACGACCGCGAGCGGTTGCAACGTGAACTCTCGACGCTCGATTCCAAAATCGAAGCGATGGCGGCGTGCAAAGGCGAGCTTTCGCGTATCGATTCGGCGCGCCACCGCCTGCGTGAAGAAATGGCCAGTGCGCAGTCTGAATTGCGCACATGCGAGGCCGACGCACGGGCCGAGCTCGCCGCTTATGCTGCCATTCCGCACGTTTCGGCGGAGGACGAGGCTCGCCTGCGCGCTTCGCTCGAATTGCTGTCCGAGCAGGAAGACGCTGCGGCGCAGCGCTTGTCGTCGGCGCGCGAGGCGTATGAACAAGCGCGCGGTTTTTGGGAGGCCCGTCGCGATGCGGCGACGCAAGCTGAAAAGGCGCCGGAGGCTCGCGCTTCGCGCACGGCGCCCATCGCGGCATTTTGCGCGGCCGGATTGCTTGCTGTGGCGGCGTTTGCTCTGGCTCTTGCCGTGCCTGATGCCCTGCCCGTGGCGATTTTCGCCATGGTTGCGAGCGTATGCTGCGTAGGTGTGGGCGCTCTGCTTATCGCTAAGGCGAAACCAACGCCGCCTTCTTCAAATGTCGATGTCGATTCGGCCCGCGCCACCATGGTCGCGCACAAATCGACGTATGACTCGCGTGAAGGCGAGGTCATGGCCGTGGCCGATCAGGTGCGCGCGTCGCTCGCGCAGCTCGGATTTTCCTCTCATGTCGTTACGGCTCGCGCGGCGTTGCGTGAGCTTGGCGTCATGCATGATGCTCGCGAAGCCCATCTTCGTGCCGACCGAGTGCGTCGCCAAGCGCAAGCAGGGATCGACAATGCAGGCGAAGAACTCGCAAGGTGCGAAGCGTATCGCTGCGAGTGTCTTAAATCCGTCGGCCTTGCCGGCGATTCGTCGTTCGACGATGTTGAGGCGGCGGCGTTTGAGCTTGCGCAAAAGCGTGCCAACCTTGACGAGCGACTTGAAGGCATGATTTCGCGCGTGGGCCAGCTGCGGCAAATTCTTTCCGATGGAGAGCGCGCTTCCGAGCTCGACCTGTTGAAAACCCAACGGGCCCAAATTATCACGCGCCAAACCGACTCGGCGCATGGGCTCGTGAGGCTTCTGCTTGCCAAGCGCATGGTGTCAGGCGCTATCGAGGCATGGAGAACCGAAAGCCAGCCCAAGGTATATGAGCGGGCGTCGCATCTCATGGAGCTCATGACCGCTGGAGCCTGGGTGGGCGTCGCGTCGAGCGGTTCCGATGTGTGCGCCATCGATTCGTTCGGCGCTCAATTTCCGCCGCGGTTGCTCTCGCTTGGCACATGCCAGCAGCTCTATTTGGCGCTGCGCATCGCGCTGCTCGAGTGCGCGCCCGAGGTTGGCACCGCCGTTCCCGTGCTTGCCGACGACATTCTGGTGAATTTCGATGACGACCGTCGCGCAGGTGCGGCCCGCGCTTTGGCCGAGCTCGCTCAAAGCCGACAAGTCATCGTTTTTACCTGTCATAAGGAGGTCGTGAGCACATTTAACGAACAGGCTCAGAACGTGCATGTTTTAGATATATAATCATTCAGTTCTGCTTTATTTGAATCGGCAAACGAAAGGACCATTATGCCGAACGTCGTGTTGGTCGGAGCCCAGTGGGGCGACGAAGGAAAAGGTAAGGTCACCGACCTCATCGCTCGTGACTTCGACTATGTGGTGCGCTATCAGGGCGGCAACAATGCCGGCCATACTGTTATCCACGGCGACAAAAAGCTCGCTTTGCACCTCATTCCATCAGGCATTATGTATGAAAAGGCCGTGCCGGTCATCGGTAACGGCGTTGTGGTGAACCCGCAGGTTCTCGTCGAGGAAATGCGCTTGCTCGAAGGCGAGGGCCTTTCGTGCGAGCGCCTGAAGATCTCGTGCGATGCTCACGTGATCATGCCCTATCACATTGAGCTCGACAAGGCGTCCGAGTTCCGTTTGGGCAAAAACGAAATCGGCACCACCAACCGCGGCATCGGCCCGTGCTATCAGGACAAGGCCGCCCGCAGCGGCATTCGCATTCAGGACTTGCTCGACGAACATGTGTTCCGCATGAAGGTCGAGGCGGCCCTCGAGGTGAAAAATGCCATTCTCGAGAAGGTGTACGGCAAGCGTACGTTCACCGTCGACGAGATTTGCGATGCCTACTTGCCCTACGCCGAAATCATTCGTCCCCATATGGCCGAAACCGCTCAGCTGCTCAATGACGCGCTGCGCGAGGGCAAGCACATTCTGTTCGAGGGCGCGCAGGGCACGCTGCTCGACATCGACCACGGCACCTATCCGTTCGTCACGAGCTCTTCGTGCTGCGCGGGTGGCGCTGCTACTGGTTCGGGCGTTGGCCCCACGGCTATCGATCGCGTGCTCGGCATTCAGAAGGCCTACGTCACGCGCGTTGGCGCCGGTCCGTTCCCCACGGAACTCGTGTATCCCGAAAACGGCGGCGAGGGCCAAGATGCCATCGATGGCGATTTGCTGTGCGCTGAGGGTCACGAATATGGCGTGACCACGGGCCGCAAGCGTCGCTGCGGTTGGTTCGACGCGGTTATCGCGCGTTATGCGGCCGAGGTCAATGGCCTTACCGACATTGCTCTCACCAAGCTCGACGTGCTTTCCGCTTTCGACGAGCTTAAGATTTGCGTTGCCTATGAGTGCGACGGCAAAACGTACGATTACTTCCCCATGCAGCAAAGCGTGCTGTTCCATGCCAAGCCTGTGTACAAGACCATGCCTGGCTGGAAGGGCGAAGATATCACGAAGGCCAAGAGCTTCGAGGACCTGCCGGCAAACGCGCAGGCCTATATCGAGGAACTCGAGCGCCTCTCGGGCGTGAAGGCCACCATTATCTCGGTTGGTCCCGACCGCGATCAGACCTTTACCAGGGGTTGGTAATTATTGCTACGCCGGCTTGTCAGCCGGCGTACGCACTCGACGCTACGATCGATTCTGATGGCTGATCTGCCTTTCAATCGTCGCTCGCGTACCTCCGAGGTACGCGTCGCTCCTCTTTCAAGGCAGCTCAACTCATCAGAATCGCTCTCGCTGACATGTACTGGTTCGTGAGTGAATCGGTACCTCGAACTATATATACCCGAGCATCAATTGCGATGTTCGGGTTTATGCATATCTAGGAAAGGAACATTCTTGAACGTTTTGGTGCTTGGTTCGGGCGGCCGCGAGCATGCCCTAGCATGGGCCATTGCGAAATCGCCTCGCCTCGACTCGCTGTTCGTTGCTCCTGGCAATGGCGGCACGGCGACTATTGCGAAAAACGTCCCCCTCGACATGAACGACGCTGATGCCGTTATCGGCTTCGCGCGCAGCGAGAACATCGATCTCGTGGTTGTTGGTCCCGAGGCTCCGCTGGTCGCTGGCGTCGCCGATGCTATTCGCGCGGCGGGCATCGCGGTGTTCGGCCCTGGTGCGCAGGGTGCGCGCCTCGAAGGCTCCAAAAGCTTCTCGAAGGAATTCATGCTGGCCCATGGCCTTCCCACGGCGCGCTACAAAAAGTGCACGTCGCAGGATGAGGCCATGGATTACCTGCACGAGGTAGGCGCTCCTATCGTCGTGAAGGCTGACGGCCTTGCTGCTGGCAAGGGCGTCGTGGTTGCCGAAGATATGGAAGAAGCCGAAGAAGCCGTTCGCGATTGCTTTGCGGGCGATTTCGGCGAAGCGGGCAGCGTGGTGGTTGTCGAGGAAATGCTCGAAGGCCCCGAATGCAGCATGCTCGCGTTCCTTTCTGAGGGCAAGGCTCTTGCCATGCCCTGCGCGCAAGACCACAAGCGCGCATTCGATGGCGACTTGGGCCCGAACACGGGCGGCATGGGCGTGTACTCTCCGGTGCCGTGCGTAACCCCCGAGCTCGAAGCCGCTATGCAAGAAATCATGCAGAATGCCGCCGCCGCCACGGCGAAGGAATTCGATGACGCCTACACGGGCGTGCTCTACGGTGGTTTCATGCTAACCGCCGAAGGCCCCAAGCTGCTCGAGTTCAACGCGCGCTTCGGCGACCCTGAAACCCAGGTCATCATGCCGCGTTTGGAGTCTGACGCGCTTGAAGCGTTCTACATGGTTGCCACGGGCAAGCTTGACGCACTCGATTTGCGCTGGACCGACCAGGTTGCTGTGTGCGTGGTGCTTGCAAGCGATGGCTACCCGGGCAGCTATGAAAAGGGCAAGGTTATCTTGGGCATTGAAGAAGCCGAAGAGCTCGATGGCGTTACGGTGTTCCACGCGGGCACGGCGTTCAATCAAGACGACGAGCTCGTGACCAATGGCGGCCGCGTGCTCAACGTGGTCGCGCTTGCTGACACGTTCGAAGATGCTCGCGAGCTTGCTTACGAGGCGTGCGACAAAATCAACTTCGAGGGCAAGCAATATCGCCACGACATCGCGCTTCGTGCGCTGGAGGCGTAATTCATGCTGAGTGAACGCATGCTTACCACCGCCGTGCGCTCTTGTGCTACGCGGTTCATGAATATCAAGCCGTGCACCGAGTCTCGTATTCCCGGGCCGAATGCTGGCCAGCGCTACATGCTGTACGCGCATATTCCGTTCTGCGAACGCCTGTGTCCGTACTGCAGCTTCAATCGTTTCCCGTTTTCCGAGAAGCGCGCGGTGCCGTACTTCAAGAACCTGCGTGCCGAGCTCATGATGGTGAAGGAACTTGGCTACGACTTCGACTCGCTCTATATCGGTGGTGGCACGCCTACCATCATGATTGACGAGCTGTGCGATTTCATCGATTTGGCCAAGCGCGAGTTTTCGATCAAAGAAGTTTCGTGCGAAACCAATCCGAACCATCTTATTCCGTCGTATCTCGACAAGCTGCAGGGACGCGTCGACCGCCTGAGCGTGGGCGTTCAGAGCTTTGACAACGGCCTCCTTAAGCAGATGGACCGATACGACAAATACGGCTCGGGCGAGAGCATCCTCGAATCCATCAAAGTTGCTGCGCCGTATTTCAAGTCGCTCAACGTCGACATGATTTTCAACTTCCCGGCGCAGACTGAAGAAATCTTGCGTCGCGATTTGGAAATGGTCATCGAAGGCGGCAGCGGCCAAACCACGTTCTATCCGCTTATGGCGTCGCCTTCGGTCGAAAAATCGCTCGCACGCACGGTCGGCAAGGTCGACTATGAGCGTGAGCAGCGTTTCTATGAGATTATTTCTGAGACGCTCGCCGGCGGCGCGAATTCGCCTTACGTGCATGGCAGCGCGTGGACATTCAATAAGCGTGAAGACGAGGGGTCCGCGACAAAAACGCCGGGCGATGGCCAAATGATCGATGAGTATATCGTCGATTACGAGGAATACCCGGCTATCGGTTCTGGCGGCATGACGTATTTGGGCCATACGCAGTACGTGAACACGTTCAGCGTGCGCGAATACAATAAGGCTATTGAATCGGGTCGTATGTCGCTTATGGGCAAGGCCGAGTTCAGCAAGCGCAACCGCATGCGCTACCGCTTTATGATGCAGCTGTTCGGCTTGCGTCTCGACAAAAAGCAATGGGAGCGCGATTTCGGCTGCAGTGTCGCGGCGGGCTTGCCTGCTGAGTATATGTTCATGAAGATGAGCGGTGCGTTCGACGTGGACAACGATGAGGAAATCACGCTCACGCCGAAAGGCCGCTACCTCATGGTCGTCATGATGCGCCAGTTCTTCATTGGCGTAAACAACCTGCGTGACCAGGCTCGCAGCGTGCTTCCCAAAGAAGAGCGCGACTTGCTTTTCGGGGCGGGCTGCGCAATGAAGGACTAACGAAAACGCCGCTTTGCCAAGCGGCGTTTTTTGTTGCTGAACCGGAGGGGCGGCGGTCGAGGCGGGCGGCGGTCGCGCTGGGCGATAGCCGATGCTTGTAAGGGGCCGATACGCTTCGTCTTAGGGTTGGGCCGTGGCCGTCGGCCATGATGCACCCGCGTCCCATTTCGGCTTTATTTGACAGTCGCTTACCGTCGTTTCTTTCGGCGTGAATGGTGTCACGCTGGCTTGTTTCGTTTAGCCGCGCATGCCGCGATATTTCACGTGCTCTTGATGCGGTGTAGGTGTCGGCGCCTGCTAGAATGGTGACATCGTCTCCTAAGAGGAAGGTGCCACCATGGTTGGCGGTCTTGTATTCTTCATCATTTTCATTTTGGTTATCGCAGCCATCATCAAAGATGGCCTGTTCATCGTGAAACAGCAGCACGCGGTGATCATCGAGCGTCTGGGTAAATTCAATCGCTTCGTGGGTGCCGGCTTCCACGTGAAGATCCCGTTCTTCGAGCGTAAAGCTACGACCGTGAGCCTGCGAACCATGAAGAACGGCTTCAGCATCGATGTGAAAACCGAGGACAATGTGACCATCGGCCTCGATATTTCCGCGCAGTACCACGTCGATTACTCGCTGGGCAACAATCCCATGGAATCGGGCATTTTCAAGAGCTACTACATGTTGCAGGAACCCGTCGAGCAGATGAAAGACTTTATTACCGACGCATTGCGTTCGAGCATTCCGACGTATTCGCTCGATGAGGTATTCGCTAAGAAAGACGACATCGCCAAAGACGTGAACGCGACGGTGAGCGAGCAGATGGCCGCTTACGGCTTCACGTTGGTGAGCACGCTCATCACGCGCATTTCGCTTCCGAAGGAAGTTGAAGATTCCATGAACCAGATCAACTCCGCCCAGCGTGTGCGCCTGGCCGCGCAGGATTTGGCGGAAGCCGATCGCATTAAGAAGGTCACTGAGGCGCTTGCTGAGGCTGAAAGCATGGAAAAGGCCGGCGAGGGCATCGCGAATCAGCGCAAGGCTATCGCGCAGGGCATTAAAGATTCCCTCGAGACCATTAAGGAATCGGGCGTGACGCCCCAGGAGGCAAACGAGCTGTTCATGTTCACCCAGTGGGCCGACATGATGGGCCGCTTTGCCGAATCGGGCAAAGGCTCGACCGTCGTGCTGCCGAACGATTTCAAATCGACGGCCAGCATGTTCGAGCAGATGCTTGCCGCAGGTGCCGCCAATGAGGAGTCGGCGAAATAGCCGAGCCTCGTGTTTCAATAGCCCGCCCGATGCCGAAACCTGTTAAATGCTCGTAGCGTTTAACAGGTTGGTCCAGGTGGCAGGCTAACTTTAAAATTATCGAAAAAAGTTCTTGCATTCGGGTTGTCCGGTCTGTAATATACATACCTGCGTTTGACGCAACCGGTCAGGTAGCTCAGTCGGTAGAGCAGGGGATTGAAAATCCCCGTGTCGGGGGTTCAAGTCCCTCTCTGACCACCATTTGAATTAGAAAGCCGCTCGAAAGAGCGGCTTTTTCAAGCGCAAAATGGGCCTGTAGCTCAGTTGGTCAGAGCGCACGACTGATAATCGTGAGGTCACAAGTTCGAACCTTGTCAGGCCCACCACCTTTGCTTAATAAACGCCCCACCGTGAGCCACGAGCCGGTGGAGCGTTTATTAGATACGGGGAATTAGCTCAGCTGGGAGAGCGCGGGCTTTGCAAGCCTGAGGTCAGGGGTTCGATCCCCCTATTCTCCACCACGTTCATTACGCCGTCCTTCGGGACGGCGTTTTTCGTATTTCATCCTCATTATGCTGCGCTCACGCCGTGCGCAAGGAGCATCTTTCGCACCAGAATTATATGTCCGCCTGCGGCGCTGCTATGCAGGTTCTTTGTAAGCGTTTTGCGCGTTTATCTGCAGCGTTGCTATGCCTGCTATAATTCTCGCCCGTATGTTTCCGCTTTGTCGACGAAAGGGTTTGCGTGAATCGTACCGAAGCGCTCAACATCCTTGGACTCGACGACGATGCGTCGGCGGCCGACATCAAATCGGCCTATCGCGAGTGCGTGCAGATATTGCACCCCGATCGCTTCGCGAATAATAAGAAGCTGCAAGATCGAGCGACTGAGCAATTCAAGCGCCTACAAGACGCCTACGAGTATCTCACGAGCGATCGCGCGGCGTCGAAACAGAGCCGCTCGTCTTCTCGCCCTCGCCAAGCCTACACGGCACGCGAGGCGAAAATCGCGGGTTTGGAAGCCGCGCGCACGCAGCTCATCGCCCAGCACGACGCTCTGTGCGACGAGCGCCGCAATTCCATCATCATGATTGCGGCCGGCGTCATTATCGCGCTGTTCTTGCGCCGCATCGTATGGGCGGCTGGCCTTGCGGGAACGTTGGTAATTTGGGGTATCGTCACGCTCACGGGAGCGTGCAAGAATATCGCGACGCTCAATGAGCACCTCGGCGAAATTGAGATGCAGAAGCGCCAACTGGAAGAGAACTGGGAAGAAGATTAAATGAAGCAAGAAAACCTTCGCAACGTGGCAATCATCGCGCACGTTGACCATGGTAAAACCACGATGGTCGACCGCCTTCTGGGCGCAGCCCACGTGTTCCGCGAGAATCAGCAGGTCGAGGAGCGCGTGCTCGACTCGAATGACCAGGAACGTGAGCGCGGCATCACCATTCTGTCGAAGAACATTTCCATCAACTACAAAGGCGTGAAGATCAACGTCATCGACACCCCGGGCCACGCCGACTTCGGCGGCGAGGTCGAGCGCGTGCTGAACATGGCCGACGGTGCTCTACTCATCGTTGACGCATACGAAGGCCCCAAGCCCCAGACGCGTTTCGTGCTTTCGCATGCACTCGAGGCCGGCCTGCGCATTGTGGTGGTTGTGAACAAAATCGACCGCCCGAATGCCGACCCCGAAGCCGCCGTCGATAAGGTGTTCGACCTCATGGTCGAACTTGGCGCTTCCGACGAGCAGCTCGATTTCCCGGTTGTTTACGCTTCGGCCGTGAATGGCTACGCTCGCTACGAATACGACGACGGCAACATGGACATGATTCCGCTGCTCGATACCATTTTGAAAGAAATTCCTGCGCCCGATGTTGATGCCGATGGCCCAGTTGCGATGCAGGTGTGCACCGTCGACCACAGCAGCTACGAAGGCCGCATCGGCATTGGTCGCTTGCATAGCGGCACCATTCACGAGAAAGACCTCGTGCTCGTGGTTCCCTCCGAGGGTGAGCCGTACAATGCCCAGATTCGCAAGGTGTACACCTTTGAGAACCTTGGCAAGGTTGAGGTCCCCGAGGCTCATGCGGGCGACATCGTTGCTGTTATCGGCATTGAGGCTGCCGACATCGGAGATGTGATTACCGATCGCGAGAACCCGGTCGAAATGAAGCCTATCGCTGTCGAAGAGCCCACCATGGCCGTTGTGTTCGAAGCTTCCACGAGCCCCATCGTGGGTCGTGAGGGCGACATCGTTGGCGCCCGCCAGCTTAAAGAGCGCCTCATGCGCGAAAAGGAATCCAACATTTCCATGCGCATTGACGAGACGGAAGACAAGAGCGGCGTTCGCGTCGCCGGTCGTGGCGTTCTGCACCTGTCCGTTCTTATGGAAACGATGCGCCGCGAGGGCTTCGAGTTCCAGGTTGGTCGTCCTCAGGTCGTGTACAAGACCGACGAGCACGGCAACAAGCTTGAGCCCATCGAGGAGGCAACGCTCGATGTTCCCAACGATTACTCGGGCAAGGCTATCGAGGTTATGGGCACCGCTGGCGGCATCATGGAAGACATGGCTTCCGACGAGACCATGACGCACCTCGTGTTCCGCATTCCGTCGCGCGGCACCATGGGCCTGAAGACGCGCATCCTCAACGTGACCCACGGCGAGGGCGTGCTGTTCCATCACTTCCGCGAGTACGGTCCGTACACCGGCGAGATGCAGGGTCGCAAGAATGGCGGCATGATCGCCATGAGCACCGACAAGGCCGTTGCGTACGCTCTTGACACGCTGCAGCAGCGTGGTCGCCTGTTCGTGAAGCCGGGCGACGAGTGCTATGAAGGCATGATCGTCGGCGAATCGGCCAAGGAAGGCGATATGGTCGTGAACGTGTCGAAGACCAAGAACCTGGGCAACCAGCGCTCTTCGACCGCCGATAAGGCCATCCAGCTTACCCCGCCGGTGACGTTCACCCTCGAAGAGGCTCTGGAGTACATCGAGGACGACGAGCTCGTCGAGGTTACGCCGCAGTCCATTCGTATGCGCAAGCGCCTGCTTTCCGCAACCGACCGCCGCAAGGCCAACAAGAACTAGCGAATTCCATTTCGCCGCTTTGAGACCCGCCCGCGCATACGGGCGGGTCTTTGTATATACATGCGTTTATTCCCATGCACCGAAATGCCCAATTTGCCGTATATGGCCGTGCATTTTGGGCGTTCGCGTGGTGTGCGTGTGGGTGTATTGTGACGGCGTTAAACCCGTTTTTCGCCTGTGGGAAAATACTGGCCCGTACACAAAGGGCAAAAGCGAATGCGGCATGGGGAGAGTTTAGGTCGCATCCCGTTTACCCTTGCCCATAAGAGAAGGTAGGGCTTAATGAAGAAGATGAACTTCTTGAAAATCGCCTGCGCTGCGGCGCTTTCCGCCGCATGCTGTTTTGCCGCCGTTGGCTGCAGCCAGACGAAAAGCGATTCCGGCGACGTATCGGTGAGCGATACGTCCGAAGGCGTTGCTGCCACGGTCAATGGCACGGAAATCGGCGAGAAGGCTGTGACTTCGTACATCGCAAACTTCCGCAGCATGTCGAATCTTGAGTCCGACGCCGACTGGGCACAGTGGCTCGTCGACAACAATTACACCGCGGCCGACATTCGCGAGGAAGTCATCAACTATTACGCGAGTCAGGAACTCGTTCGCCAGGCTGCCGAGGAAAACGACATTAAGGTCGAGTCTTCCGAAATCGATTCCCAGGTGCAGCAGATGCGCTCTTACTACGATTCCGATGAAGATTGGGAAAATGCGCTGAAGCAGATCGGCACCACCGAGTCGCAGTATCGCTCGCTGCTTGAGGTTTCCATGCTTCAGCAGGCTCTTCAGGAAAAGGTTGCCCAGCCGGAAGATCCCACCGATGAAGAGCTTCTGCAGTACGCCCAGATGTATGCCACTTACTACAACGGCGCAAAGAAATCGAGCCACATCCTGTTCAATTCCGATGACGAAGCTACCGCCCAGGAAGTGCTCGACAAGATTAACTCCGGCGAGCTCGACTTCGCTGAGGCCGCAAAAGAGTATTCTCAGGATGAAGGCAGCAAGGAAGACGGCGGCAATGTTGGTTGGGATAAGCTGACGTCGTTTGTCGATGAGTATCAAACCGCGCTCGATGGCCTTGAGGAAGGCCAGGTTTCCGGCCTGGTAACCTCGAGCTATGGCATCCATATCATCAAGTGCACCCAGGTGTTCAACGCTCCTGAGGAAGTCACGTCGATCGACCAGCTTCCGTCTGAGTTCATGGATTCCATCAAGTCCACCCTTGAGGCTTCCGCCAAGCAGCAGGCTTATTCGCAGTGGTATCAGGACTACAAGAGCAATGCCGACATTCAGATCAACGACATGCCGAGCGGTCTTGCCTACGATGTAAGCCTCGATGGCGTCGAACCTTCGAGCACGTCCGCTTCGACGGAATCTGATGCAAGCACTTCCGCCGACTCTTCGACTGAATCTTCGGCCGAGAACGCCTCGACTGAGTCTTCTCAGCCCGCCGAGACAAAAACCAACTAGGTGCTGCAACAACGCACTCAATCAAGAAACCCGCTTCGGCGGGTTTCTTTGTATGTAGAGGGAATAGTTGGACCGCAGACGCTATCTAGCGGCAAGAAACAGTAGTGGAACGAGGGCGCGCTAGACTAGGTGAGGTTGGGTCGCTATGGCGAGATAGACAACGGTCCCTCGTTGGGACATGGGACCATAGACGTTTTTCTGGACGTCATGCGGTTCCTCCCGGCGTCCTTCTGTGCTTGCTCGGTGTGACGAACCCCCAAGTAATCACTCGAAACAGAAAAATATGAAGAAATGCTTCGTTCGCACCTAAAGCCAGCGAGCGTGCGCCCGGCGCGGCAGATTGCCCCGCCGCATGGCCAAGCGTACTTTGGTACGCGCCGCGCCATGCACAAGGGGCAAGATGACGTGCCCGGCGCACGCGCAGCGTCAGGTCGGCTCAAAAGAAAAACGCCGTTCGTTAGAACGGCGTAAATAAACAACTGGCGGAGAAGTGGGGATTCAGAATCGCGCTGCGCGCGCTTCACCTCGTCGGCTAAAGCCTCCTCGCGATTCGCTGAAAACAGCCCACTGGGCTGTTTTTCTGGCGCGAATCGACCTCATCGGTTCGAATCCCCCTTGTTGTTGTCGTAAAACAAAACAGGCACGGTTTCCCGTGCCTGTGACTTATAACCTGGCGGAGAAGTGGGGATTCGAACCCCAGATACCCTTGTGGGGTATACTCACTTAGCAGGCGAGCACCTTCGGCCTCTCGGTCACTTCTCCGCTCGTGACGCACATTTTTGTGCGTGCAGGGGTGTATGATACCGTGACACCTATCCAAATGCAAGGGAGACTTGATGACTTCATCGTTGAATCACCACAGAGCTTCGCAAAAACGCTTCGCGCGTACCTTCATTTTGCAATTCCTTATTGTCGCGATCGCTGCTGTTGCCATGCTTGCATGCATGCCTTCGCACGCGTACGCCAAATCGTACACATGCCCAAGCGTCACGATAGATGCCCAAGCGAACGCCGACGGCTCGCTTGATGTCACCGAAGCGCGCACATTCGATTTCTCTGGCAATTTCACAGCGGTGTGGTGGACCTTCGACAACATGCCGACCAAGGAAAGCATGCTTTCGGTGAAATCGGTATCGCTTACCAATGAGTCCACAGGTGAGACCCAGACGCTTTCCCCCGTAGAATTCCAACGAGCGTGGCGCGAGGCCGGCGGCGCAGGATACCCGTCGTATTCCATCGACGAGGACGAGAACACCGTGTATGTGTTCTTCGACGAATCCGATTCTGAAGTCACGATGACGCTCTCGTACTCCATTTCGAATTTCGTTCAGGTTTACGATGACGTCGCCGAGGTGTATTGGCAATATATCGGCCATGGTTGGGCGGTCGACAGCGACCATGTCACCACGACGCTCACGGTTCCGGTTGCTGCGGGCACGCAGGTTCGTGCGGGCGACAATGTGCGCGCATGGGGCCATGGTCCGCTCGACGGAAGCCTGTCCATTGGCGATGATGGCGCGATTTATGCGCAGGTCTCTTCGGTAAGCGCGGGCGGCTATGCCGAAATCCATTCGGTATTCCCTGCGGAATGGATGAACGTTTCAGGCTCGGCGGCCAACAAGCATATGGGCAATCGGCTCGATTCCGTGCTCGAGGATGAAGCCCAGCTTGCGAACAAGGCGAATGCCTCCCGTCTGCAGTCGCTTCTCTTCATTGTGGTGTGCTTGGTTGCCGCCATCGGCATTATCGTGTGGGCGGTGTTCATGTTCTTCCGCCATGGCCGCGAGTATAAGCCCCAATTCCAGGATGAATACTGGCGCGATGTGCCTGCAAAGGGTCTTTCGCCCGCAGTTATCGGGCGACTGTGGCGCTTCGATGCCGAATCTCCCAATGATCTTACGGCGACGCTCATGCATCTGTCCCATATCGGCGCAATTCGCCTCGATGCCGGCAGCTACGAAGCGCCCAGCAAGGGGTTTTTGGGCATGGGCGGCAGCAAAACGGTGAACGATTACTACATCACGCGCCTTCCTGGCTGGGAAGAAAAGGTCGTCGACCCTATTGATAAAAAGACGATGGACCTCGTATTTAAGAAAATTGCCAAGGGTGCCGATTCCTTGTGGTTTGGCACTATTCAACAGTTCGGAACCGATTACCCTGAGTCGTTCAACGACGCTATGGAAAGCTGGCAGGGCGTGGTTTCGGCTGAAACGAACAAGTGCAACTTCTTCGAGGAAAAAGGTTCGCACTATCGTGTGATTTTCTTCGTGCTCGCAGTGCTGCTGGGCCTTGTGGGCGTCTTCTCGCTTTTCGTAACCGACGAATTCACGTTGTTCTTGGCGTTCATTCCGCCCGTGGTGGTGCTCGCGGTGCTTTCGAAGTTCATGCAACGTCGCAGCCGCGAGGCGGTTGAGATTCATGCCAAGTGCGTCGGCCTGCGCAACTGGCTCAAAGATTTCAGCGCACTTGACGAACGCCTGCCCACCGATGTGAAAGTGTGGGGCGAAATGATGGTGTACGCCTACGTGTTTGGCGTCGCCGAAGAGGCTATGAAGGCGCTTCAGATGAAACTGCCCCAGGTCATCCAAGACGAGGACTTCGCGTCATCGACGGGCTATTGGCTCATGCCCCACTATTACGGCATGCCGGGTGGTGCGGCCGCTCCCGTTGTGAGCCCCGCCGAAATGTTCCAAACCATGCAGGCCAACACCATGCAGACGGTTTCCGAGGCGCTCAGCGCCGCATCGAGCAGCGATGGCTCGGGTGGCGGATTCTCGGGTGGCAGTGATTTTGGTGGAGGCGGCTTCGGTGGAGGAGGAGGCGGCGCAAGGTAGCCGCTTGTTTCCGCACGCCGCCCCGAAAGCCTTTCGCGCCACGTATCATTTAGTTATCCTGCGCCTCTTTTATTCCGATGCTTTTTACACGTTATACTTTAGTGAGAAAAAGCGTTCGCGAGTGGAAGAGGCGATTTTTATGGCTGAAGAAAAGGCGTTGGTCGGAATCATCATGGGCAGCGAAAGCGACATGCCCAATATGGAGCCGTGCATGAAGCAGCTCGAGGAGTTCGGCATTCCTTACGAAGTGAAGGTTGCCAGCGCGCACCGCAAGCCGGCCGAGGTGCATGAATGGGCGTCGGGCGCCGAGGGACGCGGTATGCGCGTTATCGTTGCCGCCGCCGGCAAGGCCGCTCACCTTGGTGGCGTGGTTGCTGCCTATACTCCGCTGCCGGTTATTGCCGTGCCTATGAAAACGAGCGACTTGGGCGGCCTCGATTCGCTTCTCTCTATGGTCCAAATGCCCTCTGGCGTGCCCGTTGCATGCGTTGCCATCAATGGCGCGAAAAACGCTGCGATTCTCGCGGTGCAAATGCTCGGCACGGGTTGCGATGAATGCCGCAAGAAGATTTCCGATTTTAAAGCGAAGATGGCTGAATAATGACGAAGAAATTGCTCATGGGCAACGAGGCCTTCGCGCATGCCGCGCTCGAGGCGGGCGTTGCCGTGGTCGCAGGCTATCCGGGCACGCCCTCGAGCGAGCTTATCGAAACCGTTGCGAAGCGCGTGCAGGCGGGTGCCGCCGAAAACGTGCATGTTGAATGGTCGACCAATGAAAAGGCGGCGCTCGAGTTGCTCGCCGGCGCGTCGTATGCCGGTGCACGTACGCTGTTCACTTGCAAGCAAGTTGGCCTCAACGTCGCGAGCGACCCGCTCATGAGCTTGAATTATGTGGGCGTCGAGGGCGGCTGCGTCATCTATGTTGCCGACGATCCGGGCCCTATTTCGTCGCAGACCGAGCAAGATACGCGTCGCTTTGCGTCGTTCGCCAAGATTCCTGTGTTCGATCCATCGAGCGTTGAGCAGGGTGTTGAAATGCTCCCCCGCGCCTTTGCGCTTTCTGAACGCTATCGAACGCCGGTTATCGTGCGTCCAACGACGCGCGTGTGTCACTCGTCAACGTTCGTCGATGTGGCGGAAAAAACGCAGGGCGCGCCCGTGAAGGGCTTCGCGAAAGACGATTCTCGATGGGTTATTTTTCCTGCGCGAGCATATCGTGGACATAAAGAAATCAATGACCGCTTGGCGAAGATTGCCGATGAATTTTCAGGCGTATGCGCTTCCGAGACGCCGAGTGGTTTGACATCGGAAGATCTTTCTCGCTTCAATCCCATCGAAAATCACGGCGATGCGCCGAAAATCGGCATCGCGTGCGGCGGCGTGTCGACCGCGTATGCGAAAGAGGCGCTTTCGATTCTTGAGCACGCGGCAAAACAGACGACTTCTGCGGCTGGTGTTGCCGGCGGCGAGTGCGGTGAGGATCTTCCGAGCTATCGTTTCATGCAAATTGGCACGCCGTTCCCGTTCCCCGAGGTCCGCGTGGATGAATTCCTCGATGGCCTCGATGCTGTTATCGTGTTCGAGGAACTTGATTCGGTTATTGAAGACGGCCTCGTTCATGTGGCCGGCTTGCGTGCGGCGCGAGGCAAGAGCGCTCCTCGGGTTCTTGGCCGTGCGTCGGGCGCGTGCCGCGATGCTGGCGAAAACGATGCTGATGATATTGTTGAGCGTTTGAGCTGGTTCTTCGATGAAGCCTTGCTGCGTCGCGAGGGTGTTTCGGGCGACGAGCTCATGCGTAAAATTGAAGAACGCGCCAATGCGCGAGCTCGTGCGCGCGAAGCCGCGGCGCCCAATCTCGATATCGAGCTTCCCGCACGCCCACCGGTGTTGTGCGCAGGCTGCCCCCATCGTGGTTCGTTTTACGCATGCAAGCAAGCGCTCAAGAAAATGCGCGTTCGCGGTATCTTTTCGGGCGATATCGGCTGTTACACCTTGGGCAATGCCAAGCCGCTCGATGCTGTGGATACCTGTTTGTGTATGGGCGCGGGCATCACGATGGCGCAAGGTCTCGGCGTTGTCGATTCTGCGGCGAAAGAGCTCGCTTTCGTGGGCGATTCGACGTTTTTTGCGAGCGGCATCACGGGCGTTGCCAATGCCGTATACAACCAGCACGACATCACGGTGTGCGTGCTCGATAATTCCACTACGGCTATGACGGGTGGGCAGCCGCATCCTGGCACGGGCAACACGCTCATGGGACGGAAAAGCGTGCCGCTTTCTATCGAACGCGTCCTCGAGGCGCTTGGCGTGGAATGCATCGAGTTCGCCAACCCCCATCATCTTGATGAGAGTATCGATGCGGTCACGAAGGCGGTTTCTTTCGAGGGCCCGTCTGCGGTTATCTTCCGCGCGCCGTGCGTGAATCTCATTAAACCCGAGGCTCCTGTTTCGATCAATGCGGAAATATGCACGGGCTGCAAGAAGTGCATTACGGCAATAGGGTGCCCCGCCATCGGATTCAATGGCGAGGTTGCTACGATTGATGAAACGCTGTGCACGGGCTGCGGTTTGTGCACGCAGGTTTGTCCATTTGGGGCCATCGCGCCAGCGTGCCTGCCTGCATAGAGGCAATTGGCAGGTGGGCGTCTCGCGTACTGTTGTCGCCTTGGCTTTCGGCTGCTTCGAAGCGCATCGCAGTCGCATTCTGATTGAAGGGCGCGAGGCTCACGTTTGCTGGCTTTTGTAAGACCATGATTTGGAGTGTTGTCCAATGAAGAATGTAGTGCTCACTGGTATTGGCGGACAGGGTACCGTGCTTGCCGCGAAGATACTCGCCCAGGCTGCGCAAGCGCGTGGCTGGCACGTGCGCACTGCCGAGACGATTGGCATGGCGCAGCGAGGCGGGAGCGTGACGAGTCATGTTCGCATGGGCAACGAGGGTGAACATGTTGCTTCGCCGCTCGTGGGTGCGGCTGCGGCTGACATGCTCATCGCCTTCGAGCCTGGCGAAGCGGCGCGTATGCTCGGGCTTCTCTCTGCGCACGGCGTGCTTGTCACGGCGTCGAATGTGAAACAGCCCGTCACTGCGTCGCTGTCGAAAACGGTGTATGCCGCCGCACCGGTGCTTGAGGCGCTCGAAAAGCGCGATGGCGCAACCGTTGTAGTCGACGAGCCGGCGCTCCTTGGGCTCGTTGGCAATTCGAAGGCTCTCAACATCGTTCTGCTGACGGTTGCCATCTCCCAGCGCGATGCTCAAGGAAATCCCCTTTTAGGCATTTCGCTCGACGAATTTAAGGAGGCCATTCGCGTGTGCGTGAAGCCGAAGTTCGTCGATATGAACCTCGCTGCGGTTGACGCCGTGTGTAAAGAACTGGGCTTGCAGTAGTTCATTTCGGCGAGCCAGGAGCGGCATGCGCCTGGCGGCCTCTTTTTTCGGCCGCATTTCTCTTTCGAATTCAAGAAATCCCGCAAGTATGGCATGCTTGCGGGATTTCTGCGTTTATCAGGCGAAATGCAAAGATTACCCTACGGGGGTAATAGGCGCGCGCGGGAATTTCGGCCATTGTGGGTAGCGTTGAAGCCGCGAAGCGCGGCAAGGCCGAGAACGAAGAAGGGGGACCAATGACCGAGGAGAACGAAGGCCAGCGCACCGTCGCGCCGGCTGACGCGGATCATGCGCCCAAAGGGAAGAACAAAAAGAAGCCGGCCATTGTGGCAGGCACCGTCGCCGTTGTTTTGGTGCTCGCCGGTGCTGGTTTTTGGGTATGGCATGAGCAGCCGAGTTTCTGCAACGCTATTTGCCACAGCCCGATGGACAATTATGTCGAGAGCTATACGTCGGGCGACGCAGGCATGCTTGTGACGCAGCATGCTGAGGCGGGCAAGAACTGTCTCGACTGCCACAATCCGGTTATCACCGAGCAGCTTACCGAGGTATGCACATGGGTGGCCGACGATTATCCCATGACCGATGACGGCATGCTGAACACCGGCAAGGAAATCGCTACCGAAGAGTTCTGCACTAACGACGGCTGCCACAACATGAGCGATGTCGTGAACGCTACGTGGGGTTTCGAAGGCAACGACGCCAAATACAACCCGCATTCCAGCCATCAGGACAACCAGCTCGAATGCGGCGATTGCCATAAATCGCATGAGACCAGCACCCTGTACTGCGCTAAATGCCACGACTTGAACCTGCCCGAAGGTTGGGAGGCCACCAATGAGTAACGTATCTCGCCGTAATTTCTTCAAGGGCGCAGGTGCCGCTGCCCTGGTTGCTGCCACCGCCGGCTCACTTTCGGGTTGCGGAAACGGCTACGAAAGCAACGAGTCCGTCAAAGACGCCACCACCCAGCGTCCGTCGACTCCGAGCTGGCTTGGTGAGGCTCCCCAGATCGACGAGGCCGAAATCACTGAAACGCTCGATTATGAAGTCGTTGTTGTAGGCTTGCGCACTGGCGGTCTGCCCGCTCTTATGTCTGCCGCCGAAAATGGCGCGCGTGTTCTCGGCATTGAGCAAATGAGCAAAATCGCCGAGCCCCGCGAAGACCTCGGTGCCGTCAATTCGCGCTATCAGCTCGAATCGTTCAGCGAATTCCCTCAATTCGAGATTGATAAGATGGAAATCATGGAAGACATCGTGCGCTATGCGAACGGCTTCGTGAATTATGACCTTATTAAACTATGGGCCGACGAGTCGGGCGACATGATTAACTGGCTGTCCGACATCATTGAGCGTGACGGCAAATTCAAGATGTGGTTTGAGGGCTCCGTTGGCACCGAAGGCCAGGGTGCTCGCGATAAGGCGTGGGCTACGGGCCACAGCCCCCAAAAGCTTGTCGACGATAAAGAGATTACGTTCGGCGGCACGATGCGCGATTACGCTATCGAAAACGGCGCTGAGATTCGCTACGACACCATGCTTGTGAAATGCGAGCAGGACGAATCGGGCCGCGTGACCGGTGTTATTTGCCGCGATGGCAACGACCTGCATTATATTCGTGTGAATGCTTCCAAGGGCGTAATCCTGGCAACGGGCGGTTATGTGGCGAACACTGAAATGGTTGAGGCTCGCCAGGCATGGAACAATCGCCTTAAGATCAATATCCCCGTTGGTGGCAGCTGCACGGGAGACGGCATCAAGGCCGCTATGTGGTGTGGTGCGACCATCGACCCCTTGGGCTGTGCCGTCACGTTCAATCGTGCATGCTGCAAGCCCGATGAGGTTGCTGGCAGTGACCTGGTTGGCAAGTGGTTCTGGTTCGGTGAGCAGCCGTTCCTCAAGGTGAACCTGCAGGGTAAGCGTTTCTGCAACGAGAGCGGTCCGTACGATTACATGCTGCACTCGGCTTTCATGCAGCCGTACCACACGTATGTCGACATTTGGGATTCCGATTACGTCGAGCAAGTTAAGCAGCTTAACGAGGTCGGCTGTTGCCGTTTGTATCCCTTCGATAACGGCGCTCCGTCGAATATGGATATTTCTGCCATGCAGAGCAAGTTCGACCAGCTCGAGGAGGCCGGCTACGTTCAGAAGGCCGACACCATGGAGGAGCTTGCGGCCAAGCTGAATCTTCCTGTCGAAGCAACCGTTGCTACCTGGGAGCGCTATAACAAATTCGCCGAACAGGGCAAAGACGAAGACTACAACAAAGAGCCGTATCGTCTCACCTCGCTCACGCATCCGCCGTACTACGGCGTGCGCACGGGCGCATGGTTCCTGGCCACGATTGATGGCTGCCCCATTAATACTGATATGCATCCAGTAAACGAGGCGGGCGAGCAAATCGATGGTTTATACCTCGTCGGCAACGACTCGGGCGGCTTCTTCAGCGTGAGCTATCCGAACCTCATGACTGGTCTTGCTGCGGGACGCACTATGACCTTTGGTCGTCGCGCTGGCATGCTTGCCGCGACGGGCCAAGCATAGGTGCTCTTGGGGCCCGCGTCTCGTTCGATTGGGCGCGGGTTCTATCTAGGCCATCCTTTTTGAATACCCTTTGAGCCTCTCGCGTTTCCCCTTATCCGCGAGCGTGCGCTTCCCCTCTGGCGCCATGGGGCGCCCGCCCGATGCCCTTCCTCTCTGGGGTATCGGGCTTTTTGCTACAATGTCACGGTTCATTGGGGAGACCATTTGGAGGGCGGCCATGAGCGAGCGTGTTCACGATGCTGTGTTTTGGCGCGCCACGGCGGCGCTTTGTCTCGTGCTCGCGACTTCGAGCTTCATGAATATTTCGGCGTTTCCTTTGTTCGACCGCGTATTCACGTATGCGCGAGACATATCGGTACTCGCGAATGCCGCGTGTTTGGTTGCCGTTGCCTTGGTGGCCTCTTTTCGGTCCTCTTCGCTCAATTCCCGCGTTGTCAATATCGTCGCAATCGCGCTTTTAGCTGTCGGGTCTTCGGGCATTGCCGCATCGTTCGTAATCCAATCTCCTTGGCTGCTTGTGGTGTCGTCGTGCGCTGTGTCGGCCGCGCGTGGGTGGGTGAGCGTTGTTGTTGGCGTATCGCTCTCTCGCTTCTCGATTCCCGTTATTGCTCAAATTGTCACGCTTGCTTTTCTGGGCAACTGCGCGTTTGGCTATGTGGCCTGGCTTTTTCCCACAAGCATCGGGCTGCTTGCGTTCTTCGCGGCCCCCATCGCTGCATTATTGCTTGCGCATAGTATTGCGAAGCCCGTGTTTGCTGAGGTTCGGTCTTCCGATTCCCCGGCCGATATCGCCATTACGCAGCCTTCGTCGTTTTTGGCGCTCGGCTCCCAGCTGTTCGTCTGTTTGTTCTTCTTTCGCGTGGCGTTTGGGTTCTCGCTTCGTTTTGGCGAAGTGAATGGCGCTCCTTTGGGCGACTTCTTTTCTATTGTGCCTGTTGGCGTATTGACTATTGCAACCATCGCCTCTTCTGGCAAGCTCATGAAAAGCGACCTGCTCGCACAGGTTTCGGTGCTCTTCGTGCTTGCTGGGTTTTTCGCCGCTACGATTTCGGCTCCATGGGCATATGCGGCGAGCGCGTCGCTTCTCTCGTGCGGCAACGCGCTGTTCGATGTGGTTGGTTGGGTGGTGCTCGCCGCGGTTGGCACGCGCAATGTGCGTGCGTCGGTTGCAACCATTGCATGGGGACGTGGCGTGTCGGCCCTTGGCAGTATTGTCGGCGCGGCAATTGGCGTATGGGCGAGCGCGGCGTCGTTGACGCACCCTGTCGCCGTGCAGCTGGCAACGGGCGGGCTCGTTCTTGGGTTTGCGGCATATGCGCTTATTGGTCTGAAGAACTTCAGTTTCATCGATACCATCAAGGGCGTGACTAAGGTTGTCGACATTCGGTCGATTAATATCGAAGAGGCATCTCGCGTGACGCTCGAACAAGCATGCTCGGCAATTGCTAATCGAGTCTCGCTTACCCCTCGCGAGAGGGAAGTGTTCGAGATGCTTGCTCGTGGTCGTGACAGCTTCTATATCCAAGAGCGGCTCACGGTTTCGCGCAATACGGTGAAAGCGCATGTCAAGCATATCTACGCGAAGCTCGATATTCACACCCATCAGGAATTGCTCGACATTGTTGAACTTGAGATGGCATCGTAAAGTCGCATGACATGCTTGCATCTCTGAATGGGCTTGTCGCGTATGGCTGAATTGAGGATGGTCGAGTTCTCGGTTTACTCAAGCGGCGCGTCCTGGATGCCTGTATTGGAGGGTAGATGCACTGGGCGTTGTTGTGCGCAAGGACCGACGCGTACGAGATTGCCGCGGCCAAAGCCCGCTCGCGGAATCTTTCATTCCATATCTTGCTCATTGGGCGCTTTAGCGTACAATAGTGCCCATGATGAACGCATTCGACATACACTCTCTCAAAGCCACGCACACCGCGTTGGCTGGTCGATGGCTCTAGCTTCAAGTTTGCTCAGCGAGCTTGAGGCGCCTTTTTCGTGCACCCGAATGACGAAACGGCGTAAAGCCCTGATTTTTCGCAGGCTTGAAGCGTCTCCAATTTCCGCAAATTATGTCAGACATGCGCGAAAGGCAGTGCCATGCAGCTCACCGATGAACAGTTCAACCTTATTAAAGAGCAATTCAAAACCCTGAAAGACCGTTCTCCCTTCTATGCGAAGAAGTTCGAGGGCATCGTTTTGTCCGACGTACAAACCCAGGCCAACTTCGAGAAGCTGCCCTTTTCGGAAAAGGCCGACTTACGCGAAGCCTATCCGTTGGGAATTCAAGCCGTACCCGACGAGGAAGTTGTGCGCATCCACAGCTCTTCGGGCACGACGGGCACGCCGGTCATTATTCCTTACACCGCGCAGGATGTTGCCGATTGGGCCGAAATGTTCGCGCGTTGCTATCGCACGGCGGGCATTACCAATAAAGATCGCATTCAAATTACCCCTGGCTATGGCTTGTGGACTGCGGGCATTGGGTTCCAACTTGGCTGCGAGCGCTTGGGCGCTATGGCTATTCCCATGGGTCCTGGCAATACCGAGAAGCAGCTGCAAATGATGCAAGACCTGCACAGCACGGTTATCACGGGCACGAGTAGCTATGCGCTTTTGCTCGCTGAGGAAATCTCGAAGCGAGGCTTGCGCGATAAGCTCGACTTGCGCAAGGGCGTTATTGGCTCAGAGCGTTGGGGCGAAAAGATGCGCCACCGCATCGAAAACGAGCTCGGCGTTGAGATTTTCGACATCTATGGTCTGACCGAGATTTACGGCCCCGGCATCGGCATTTCGTGCAGCGAGCACCACGGCATGCATATTTGGAGCGACTACGTATATTGCGAAATCGTCGACCCGAAAACTGGCGAGCCCGTGCCCGACGGCGAAATGGGCGAGCTCGTGCTTACCACGCTGCGCAAGCAGGGCGCGCCGCTTATTCGCTATCGTACGCATGACCTCACGCGCATCATTCCCGGCGATTGCGCTTGCGGCTTGAAGCATCCCCGTATTGACACCCTTGCTGGTCGCACCGACGACATGGTAAAGGTGAAGGGCTGCAACATGTTCCCCGCGCAAATCGAGGAAGTCATTGCGTTTACCGATGGTGCGAGCTCTGAGTATCAGGTCATGATTGAGGCAATTGATGGCCGCGATGTGCTCACAGTGCTGTTCGAGACGCCGCTCGAAGGTGAGGATAAGGAAAAGTGCGAGCAGGAGCTTGCGCTGCTCTTTAAGGCGAAGATTGGCTGCACGCCTGAAGCGAAGGGCGTCCCCATGGGCGAGTTGCCGCGTTCGGTAAAGAAGACCAAGCGCATCTTCGACAGTCGCTACTAAACATATCTCTCTATAGATATATAGAGAGCATCGACCAGGGACGGTCGCCGAGGGGATTGCCCGCGCGGAAGGCGGGCGGGCCC